>ERZ777003.562-NODE-562-length-69956-cov-15.156021_pt1 | contig 69956 bp, 64 predicted proteins | sample MGYA00374956_ERZ777003 | MGnify/ENA primary metagenome ERZ777003 (study PRJEB29302, sample SAMN06268252) | bioreactor metagenome | isolation source: Joint BioEnergy Institute, California, USA | place: USA:Joint BioEnergy Institute, California, USA | collected...
GCGCGCGGAGTGGCTCCCCTCGCGTCGCGCCTCTTCGCGCTGCACGCCCGGGTAGGGGTCCGGCGCGTTCCTCGTCGAGGCGTGCCGCTTCCTCGCCGACCAGGTCGTCGCGGCGTGGACGCGTGAGGGCAAGATCGAGGCGATCGCCGCCGAGCACGGTGACCCGCTGCTCCATGCGCGGAGGCTCGTCGCGCAGCGGTGCCTGTACGGCGTGGACAAGAACGAGATGGCCGTCGAGCTGGCGAAGCTCTCCTTGTGGCTCGTGACGCTCTCGAAGACGCTGCCCTTCACGTTCCTCGACCACGCGCTCCGCCACGGCGACAGTCTCGTGGGGCTCGATTTCGATCAGCTCCGCGCGTTCCACTGGAAGCCGCCCGCGAAAGACGAGGAGCCGAAGAGCAAGAAGAAGCGCTCGAAGGAGGTCCCCGAGGGGCAGCTCTCGCTCTTCGGCCGCGAGATCGAGCAGGCGCTCGAGGAGGCCATCGCGCTCCGTCAGAAGATCGGCGAGCTCGGCGACGCGCCGATGGACGATCGCGAGAAGGAGCGCCTGCTCTGGGACGCGCAGGACGCGCTCGACCGCGTGCGGCTCATCGGCGACGTGCTCGTCGGCGCGTTCTTCGCGCACGACAAGGACAAGGACCGCGAGAAGGAGCGCGCGCGGCGCGAGGAGATGGTGCGGGCGTGGCTCCTCTCGGGCGAGTCGCCGACCGAGGAGCTACGCGCGATGCAGCGCGAGATCCGCGCGCGGATTCCGGTGTTCCACTGGATGGTCGAGTTCCCGGAGGTGTTCTATGCGGGGCGGCCGGATCCGCTCGATGAAGGGCGCGAGAACCGCGCTGCGTACATGGATGCGTTCATCGGCAATCCGCCGTTCGCAGACAAGAACGTCCTCAGCGCCGCACACGGCGAGGTCTATATTCGATGGCTTCTCGCACTACACGCCGATTCTCACGGAAACGCGGACATCACAGCACATTTCTTCCGGCGCGCAGCTACCCTCCTCGGAACGAATGGCACCTTTGGCCTAATAGCCACCAATACGATCGCGCAAGGTGACACGCGAACAACAGGACTCAAGTGGCTCGTGCAACATGGGTGGCAAATTATCGACGCAACCACGTCCTTCAAGTGGCCAGGCTCCGCAAACGTCGCAGTTGCGATAGTGCACGCAGCACTCGGAACCCCCGCGCCGAGAAAGGTTCGGCTTGACGGGCGAGAGGTCACGTTCATCAACTCCCAGCTCCACGCGCGGGCCGAGCGCGCCGACGCTGTGCCCCTCGAAACGAGCCGAGCTCTATGGTTTCAGGGCGCAAAGGTATACGGGTCAGGCTTTCAACTCGATTCACACGAATATGAGACAGTCCTCCGAGACACTCCGCACGCTGTGGAGGTGTTGCGACCGTACATCGGCGGCGACGAGCTAAACTCCAGCCCACGACAGGAGCCTCATCGGTACGTCATCAACTTTGGCCAGCATCCACTGGACCTAGTTTCCCATCGGTGGCCAACACTCTTACACATTGTCGAACAACGCGTTCGACCAGAACGAGAACTCGCTCGCACCGATACCGCCGACGGCGCTCACCGAAAGAAGTACTGGTGGCAATTTGCCCAGCCGCGCCCAGAGCTGTTCGAGGCAATTTCACCGCTCAAACGCTGCCTCGCGTCCGCACGAGTTACCAAGCACCTAGTATTCAGCTTTCAGCCAACAGATCGGGTTTTCTCTGAACAGCTCAACATCTTTGTATTCGACACATCGTCCGCATTTGCCGTCCTCCAATCCCGCATCCACGAGCCCTGGGCGCGCCTCCTCTCGTCCTCGATGAGGAACGACCTTCGGTACTCCGCGTCCGACTGCTTCGAGACCTTCCCCTTCCCCAAGCCCGACCCGCGCACGGTCATCGACTCCCTCGAGGACATCGGCCAGCGCCTCTACGACGCGCGCGCCAAATACATGGTCGACGAGAACGTCGGCCTGACGATCACGTACAACCGCCTGAAGGATCCCGCGTGCACCGATCCGCGCATCCTCGAGCTGCGCACGCTGCACGAAGAGATGGACCGCGCGGTCCTCGCGGCGTACGCCGACGGCGATCCCGACGGCAACTGGATGACCCTCGAGGTCCCGCCCTACTGCCCGATCACCGATGACGACAAGGCGAAGCTCGCCGCCTTCGAGGAGGGCGTCATCGACCGCCTCTTCGCCCTGAACGCGAAACGCGCGGAAGAGGAGAAGCGCCTCGGTCTCGGCGCGCCCGCGTCGAAGCAGAAGAAGGCGCGCGCGTCCGCGGCCGAAAAGCCCGCCAAGAGCGGCGATGCTTCCAAGAAGAAGCGCGCCACGAGCAAGAAGCCCGCCGCCGAGCAGCTCGTCATCCCCACCTCGTCGGAGAGCTGAGCCCCGAGCGTCACGGAGAGTGGTAAGCTCGCGAGTCGACCCGAGAGGTTCGAGCCGCGGAGAGAGCGATGGCGGAAGGCCGCTTGCTGAGGAAGCTGATCAAGGCGGGCGCAGCCTCGGGATCCGAGGACTTCCGCCGCGCGGCCGAAGAGGTCATCCGCGAAGAGCGCGCCAAGAAGCACCACCTGCTCGCCTCCGACCTCGAGCGGATCCTCTACGGCGGACCGGCGCCGGCCATGCGCCGTGTCTCTCGGGACGTCCCCCGGGACCGCGAGCGCGGGCTCGACCTGGTCGAGGTGCGAGAGCCGGTGCGTGCGCTTCGCGATCTCGTCCTCGCCGACACCACGTCGGCGGTGCTCGAACGCGTGCTGCTCGAACAGCAGCGTTCCGATCTGCTCGCCTCCTACGGGCTGCGACCGATCGCGCGCCTGCTCTTCGCCGGGCCTCCGGGCTGCGGCAAGACGACGGCTGCCGAGGCGCTCGCGACGGAGCTCGGCGTCGAGCTCGTGATCGTGCGCGCAGACGCCGTCGTCTCCTCCTACCTCGGGGAAACGGCCGCCAACCTGGGCAAGGTGTTCGACTTCATCGGCCAACTCCGATGTGTGGCCCTCTTCGACGAGTTCGACGCCATCGGCAAGGAGCGCTCGGACCCGTCGGAGCACGGCGAGCTCCGGCGCGTGGTCAACGCGTTCCTCCAGATGATGGACGCCTTCAGTGGCCGGAGCCTGCTCATCGCCGCGACGAACCACGAGCGCCTGCTCGACAGCGCCATCTGGCGCCGCTTCGACGAGGTGGTCGTCTTCGACAAGCCCACGCCCGAGCAGCTCCGCCAACTCTTCGCCCTGAAGCTGCGCGGGGTGCGCTACGAGCTGCCCATCGAGGACCGTGCGTTCTTGGCCCGCTTCAGCGGGATCTCGCACGCCGACGTCGAGCGCGTCATCGTGCGCGCCATCAAGACGATGGCGCTCAAGGGCAGCGAGTTTCTGACACTTCCGCTCGTCGAGGATGCCCGCAAACACGAGGAAGAGCGCCTGAGGATGCTGAGCACGCAACGCTGACGACGAGGAGAACGTGGGGGGACTTCATCGTCATCTGCCGCTCGCCCGACAAGAACCGGTCACGGAGCGACGCCGAAGAAACGCACGCCCGCGAATACCGACGCGAGCCCCCGCGGACCACGCAACTCGACTCGATGCCGAGGTCGACGCGGCGATGGCTCAACCCAAGCCCGTCGCCGCCTTCGATCCACGGCTGCTCCTCAAGCTCGAGGTACGAGGCATCCAGCCGGACCTCCTCCAACACGTGGAGGGTTTCGAGGTCGTCAGCCACGAAGGCAACGAGCTCGTGGTGCTCTTCGCGTCCGAGCAAGGGTTGCGAGAGTTCAAGCGGCGCCTGGGCTGCGTGAAGCGCGGAGAGAAGGTCACGCGTAAGGAGATCATTTTCGCCATCGAACGCTTCGACGTCTGGTCCCCCGACGACCGACGAGGCTCCGCCCTCGCGGCGGAAGGTCTTCCCGACGAAGCCGAGGTCGTGGTCGATGTCGAGCTCTGGCCACTCGAGCGCAGCGACCAACGCGAGCGCATGTCCGAGGCGTTCGAGGTCTGGTGCAAGGAGCAGCGGTTCATCGTCGTCGACAACTTTCATCGACCGAGCCTCGTCCTGTACCGGCTGGCGGTGCCGAGGCTGGCGGTCGAAGACGTCTTGCTCCGCCATCGCGATGTCCGCACGGTGGACCTCCCGCCGCGTTACTACCTCGACACTTCCTGCTTCGATCTTCGCGCTCAAGACCTGCCGGAGATCCCGCCAACGCCCGAGGCAGCGCCGTCGGTCGTCGTCCTCGACACCGGCATCACGGCCAACCACCCGCTGCTCGCGCCGGCCGTCGGTGACGCCCAGAGCTTCGTCGATGGCCTCGAGGCAGCCGACCGTCACGGCCACGGCACGGCCGTTGCCGGCTTTGCCCTCTATGGCGACGTCGCGCGCCGCGCAGCGGAGAAGAACTTCGTCCCGGAGCTCCGCATCCTGAGCGGCAAACTCTTCGGAGACGACGGTCACAACCGCAAGCTTCTGCAGAACGTAATCGTCGAGGCCGTCGACTACTTCGTCGACAACTACGGTGCACGCATCTTCAACCTCTCGATGGGCGACGAACGGAAGCCGTTCGTCGGCGGACACGTGCGCGGTCTCGCCGTCACGCTCGACGAGCTCTCACGCACGAGGAATGTCCTCTTCGTCGTGTCCGCAGGCAACTACAAGGGCGAGGAGCAACCACCCCGTTGGCGCTCCGACTACCCAAACTATCTGCTCGAGCGCAGAGAGGCGCGAATCCTCGAGCCGGCGCCCGCCCTCAACGTTCTCACCGTAGGAGGGCTGGCCCGCTACGAGAGGTCACACAAAGCCCAGCGTGATCCTCGCGATCCAGCAGTTGCCTGTGTTGCGCGCAAGGACCAGCCTTCTCCGTTCACACGCGCGGGGCCCGGTGCCTGCGGCGCGATCAAGCCGGAGCTGGTCGAGTACGCAGGCAACTACGCCGTGGACCACCGCAACGACGGCGAGACCAAGAAGCACGATGGCCTGCTCGGCGAGATCGCGCTGAACCACGAGTTCGTCACGCACGGCCTGTTCACGGACCGGCTCGGAACGAGCTTCGCCGCACCGAAGGTGGCTCACCTCGCGGCCAAGCTGCTCCGCGATTATCCGGATGCGAGCCCGAACCTCCTCCGCGCGCTCCTCGTCGCGAGCGCAGAAGTGCCCGATGCGGCGCACGAGCTCCAGCTCGACGAACACTCCCTTCGTCGGCTCGTCGGCTACGGCCGCCCGAACGAGCATGCGGCGCTTTATTCGACCGAACGCCGCGTGACGCTCGTGAATGAGACCGCGATCGAGCCCGACACGCACCACTTCTACGAAGTGCCTCTGCCCGAGGACTTCCTCGCGCGTGGGGTGCGTGAACGCTATATCACCGTCGGTATCGCGCACTGTCCCGTCGTGCGGACCACACGGTTCGACTACCGCGCGTCGAAGCTCGGCTTCCATCTCGTCGCCGGCACGGACCTCACGGAGATCACTCACGTCTTCCGGCGGTTGAAAAAGACCGAGCGCATCGAGATGCTCCCCGAGCTACGGAAAGGGAACGTCGGCAAGAACGCCCGAGACCGAGGGACCGTTCAAGCCGCACGCTACGCGTTCAGGCTGATCACGGACGACCTACGAACGAAGAAGCTCTTCGTCGTCGTGACGCACCAAGTGCCCGCCTGGGCCCAAACCCTCGTCGACCGCGAACCCTACGCCATCGTGGTCTCGCTCGAAGACCGGTCGGGCAACGATGTACGCCTGTACACCCAGGTCGAGCTCCTGGTGCGTCAGCGCGCGCGCCAGCGGGCGTAGTCGTGATGGAAGGCGTTGTCGTCTCAGCGGTCATCGGCAAAGCTGTGACGCTGGGGGAGAACATTGAGCGACGTCGACCAGCGATTCCACGAGACCTGGCTCGGGATGGTGCAACCCGTCGTCGGGCTGGTCGTTTCGATCCCGGTCCTCGTCGAGGCGCAGTGCGCCGAACGCCTCGTTCCCGATGCGCAGACGCGGCTGCGTTTCATCTGCGACACCGCACCCGACGGCTCGGCCTCGTGTCCCGACCTCCGACGCCTGTTCCATCAGCTCCTCGGTTATCCACCCGAGGCAATCGCGGAAGACGACATCGATCGCCTCACGCTCTTCGTCCCGGAAGGCCCACAGGTCCTTCGACCCTCGTTCGTACTCCGCGATCCGACCGCTCCGACGACACCTCTCGTTCTCGTGTGGAATCTGCCCCTCGGGCTCGACCTCGACGAACCGGAGACGGTCACGGGCGCATTCCACTACCCGCCTGCCGCGAAGTTCGACCGCCTGCTCCGGCACGCGAACGTGCCGATTGGACTGCTGACGAACGGACGCGAGTTCAGGCTGGTGTACGCCCCGCCAGGCGAAGCGACGGGGAGCATCACGTTCCGCCTGCCCGACATGCTGACCGTCGGAGGGCGTCCCATCCTCGACGCCTTCGTGATGCTCCTCTCGGCACATCGCTTGTATGGTGTGGCGCCGGAACGCACGCTACCGCGTCTGCTCCAGGACAGCCGGCGGTGGCAAGCACGCGTGTCGGAACGCCTGGCTGACCAGGTGCTCGAGGCGACGACGTTGCTGCTCGACGGCCTCCAAGAGGCCGCGGTTCGCGATGGTCGGCGCGAGCTCCTCGAGCTGGCCAGTTCCGATGGCGACTACATCCATCGAGGCATTCTCACGGCGCTGCTCCGGATCGTCTTCCTTCTCTACGCGGAAGACGCGGGGCTGTTGCCCATCGACGACGAGCTCTACGAGCACGCGTTCTCCGTAACGGGCCTTCATGCACGGCTCCGCGAAGACGCCACCGCGTACCCGGACAGCATGGACCAGCGATTCGGCGCGTGGGGGCATTTGCTGGCTACGTTTCGTGCCGTCTTCTTGGGCGTATCGTGCGGCCATCTGAGGCTCCCTCCCCGGCGCGGAACGCTGTTCGATCCGCATCGCTTCCCCTTCCTCGAGGGTTGGGAGAGCGGCGGGGCCCCCATCGCGGATCCCGAATCGCGCGCAGCCACGCGTGTCCCGACCATATCCGACGGCACGGTCCTCGCCATCCTCGACAAGCTCGTCATGCTCGACGGTCAACGGCTCTCGTACCGCACCCTCGACGTCGAGCAGATCGGCAGCGTCTACGAGCGGATGCTCGGGTACACCGTCACGAGACTCGCTGATCATGCCGTCTGCGTTCGCGGGACACGGCGCTGGGTGACGCTCTCCGAGATCGAAGAGCAACCACCGACTCGTCGCTCCCGTTGGTTGCGTGACACGGCGGGCGTCTCGTCGACCGTCGCCGATCGGTTTCTCCGCGCGTTCGCCGAAGCGCGGGGCATCGACGACAAGCGCGAGGCGCTCGCCATCCTGGCCGTCAAAGAGAGCGGGCAGCCGCTCGTGCGTGAGCCTGGCGCACTGGTGCTCCAGCCGCGTGTCAGCCTCGAGAGCAGCACGAGCCACTACACGCCACGCTCGCTCTGCCAACCCCTCGTTGCACGCGCGCTCGGCCCGCTCGTGCGCGCGCTCGGCGACGCGCCCACTGCCGAGCAAATCCTGTCGTTGAAGATCTGTGATCCCGCCATGGGCTCCGGCGCCTTCCTGGTCGAGAGCTGCCGGTTCCTCGCCGAACGGCTGGTCGAGGCCTGGAAGCGAGACCCGACCACACTGCCCGAACGAGCGAGGACTGAAGATCCGACGAGCGTCGCGCGCCGAATCGTCGCCCAACGATGCCTTTATGGCGTCGACCGCAATCCAGACGCCGTGGAGCTCGCAAAACTCTCACTCTGGCTCGTCACCTTGGCGCGCGATCTGCCGTTCACGTTCGTGGATCACGCGTTACGGCATGGCGATTCCGTGGTGGGACTCGGCCTCGACGAGATCGCGCGCTTCGACTGGCGCTCCGGTCAGGAAGATCTCTTCCTGCGTCGGGAGGTCATCTCCGCACTCGCCGAAGCACTCCCGATTCGGCGCGAGCTCGAGGCTCTGGCATCTGCCGACACCCCGGCCGAGCAGGCACGGAAAGAGCGGCTGCTGTGGGACGCGGAGGACGCCGTCGAGAGGCTGCGCGTCGTCGCAGATCTCGTGCTCGCAGCCTACTTCCTTGCCGACACGACTTCGGAGCGGGAGGCGCTGCGCAAGCGATACTACGACGCCGCGCTGGCGTGGCTCCGTGACGAAGCGCCTCTACCGAGCGACGTCGCGGAAGCGAGAGCGAAGCTCCGGCAGACCGTTCCCGCGTTTCACTGGACGCTCGAGTTCCCGGAGATCTTCCACGACGCCAGAGTGGATCCATTGGCGCCTCCCACCGCCGCGGGCGAAGAACGGCTCGATGGTCGAATGGACGCGTTCGTCGGCAACATGCCCTTCATCGGGGGCCGCCGGATCGCGACGGTCCACGGCGAGCGGTATGCGTCATGGCTGTGTCACGCCTTCGACGCGAGCGGTGAGGTCGACTACGTGACCTACTTCTTCCTGCGCGCAAGCGAGCTGCTCGGGAGTCGCGGCTCGATCGGCCTGATCGCAACGCGCTCGATTGCACAGGGTGACACCCGCCGGGCGGGCCTCGCGCGACTGCTCTCCGATGGCCTCGTCATCTACGACGCACAGAGCAAGATGCCCTGGCCTGGGGACGCAAACGTCCTCGTCGCCCCCGTCGTCCTCGCGAAGGGTACGGTCCGCGAGCACATCGGACAGCCGCGCTTGAACGGCGTCACCGTGCCCCGGATCAACTCGCGCCTTCGAAGCTACGCCGAACGAAAAGACCCTGCTGCGCTCGAAGCCAATCGAGGGTTCGCATTCGTGGGCTGCTTCCTCCGCGGCGAGGGCTTCGTGCTCTCGCGCGAGGAGGCGCAGGCAGTCCTCGAAACGGCCCCCCACGAGGCACCCGTGATTCGGCGCTACCTCGTGGGCGAGGATCTGGCGAAGGATCCACGACAAGCCGCTTCCCGCTACGTCATCGACTTCGGCACGATGGATCTCGAAGAGGCACGCGCCTATCCGAATGCGATGGCCATCGTCGAAGCGCGGGTTCGCCCCGATCGTGAGCGCCTCCGCTCGACCGGTGCGGATGCGAGCCATCGACGCTTCTGGTGGCGGTTCGCAAACACGCGAAACGACCTCCGCGCCTGGCTCGTGGCGCACGACGAGTGCCTCGTCCTCCCACGTGTCGCGAAGCACCTGCTCGTCGCACGAGCGAAGACCGATCAGGTTTTCTCGGAGCAGGTCGTCGTCTTCGGGTTGAGCGACCCGGCATCGTTCGGCATCTTGCAGTCGCGCGTCCACGAGGTGTGGGTGCGGCTGCTCTCGTCGACGCTCGGCGAGGGGCTTCGCTACTCCGCGTCGGACTGCTTCGATACGTTCCCGTTTCCGACGCCCGTCCCGGGGACAGCGCTGCCGGAGGTCGCCGCGGCGGCCGAACGTCTCGAAGATCGACGACGCGCATACATGGAAGAAGAAGGCGTCGGCTTGACCATCACCTACAACCGGCTTTTCGATGCAACGTGCACCGACCCACGCATCGTGACACTCCGGCAAGCGCACGAGGAGAACGATGCCGCGGTGCTGTCTGCCTACGCCCACCACGATCCGGAAGGCGCTTGGAGTGAAGTCGTGGTACCGCCCTATTGCTGCGTCGGCGCCGAAGACGAGCTCCGCCGCGAGCGGTTCGAGGATGCCGTCATCGATCGCTTGTTCGCGCTGAACGCTCGACGCGCGACCGCCGAGCGTTCGGCCGCCCCGCCCGTGTCCTCGGCCCGTGCCCGCAAGCGTACGCGCGCCAAGGCGTCCGCGTGACGCGCGCTCACCCGTCGTCCTCTGCCTCGTCCTCCTCCTCGACGAGATCGCCGCCGGCGTAGGCCGGCTCGAGCTCGATGGCCCTCTCCCGATCCTGGTCCGCAAGGGCTGAATAGATGAGGCTCCGAAGGAACCACGCCTCGGCGCACTGGTCGTCGGCTTCGATGGCCTCCGTGGCTGCCTTCAATGCCTGCGCCAGATCGTCTGCGATGAGGTGTGCATCGGCCAGGCGCACGAGGTTCTCGGCAGAACGCGACGTCGCCACGAGCGCCTGAGCGAGCCGCAAGGCATTCGGGCCATCTTCGAGCTTCAGGTAGTGTTCGAACAGGACAGCGCGTCGCTCGTCGGCGTCCGAACGGCACATGGCATCGAACCACGCGCGATCGTTCGCGTCGAGCTCGACGGGAGACGCGCTCGCAATCTGCGCCTCTGCCTTCCGAGCGACGTCCGGAGGCAACACGAACAGGTTCAACTTGCCCTTGAGCGGGATGGGCTCGCGGAACGCACGCGCGTTCTGGAAGACCCAGCAATGGGGCCCCCACGCCCACGGGTTCGCCTCGAGCTCCTCCGAGAGCGGTCGGACGTCGACGAGGTCGGCGACGCCGATGAGCGCACCATAGGCGAAATCGCGAGGCCGAAGATCGTGCTCCTTCGCGAGCCGATTCACCTCGTTCTTCGTCGCGCTCGCCAGGATGACGACCGGCCCACGGTAGTCCGTCGTCCAGGTTCGGTTCTCGATGTCCTTGGCGCCAGTGACGATTGCCCACGCCGCCGGTTGACGGACCGCAAGACAACGCAGCTCGGACGTCATCGAAACACCCCCATCGACCTTTTCGTCAGAAGTCCCGGTATACCCAGAAACTCGGACAGCCGAAAGCGGCGTCAGCCATCGCCTGTTCCGTCCTACGCGCGGCTTGCGACGAACCATGACGCACGACGCTTCGAAGGGCTTGCTGCCGGCTTCGCCACGCGCGATCGTAGAGGGTCCATGCTCGACTCGACCGAGGCGCGGGGGGCCCTCGTCCGGGCCCTCGAAGCCGATCTCGTAGGCCCCTTCGATCCGGCCAAGGACGACGAAGTCCTGCCCATCCCTCCGTCCCGCTGGTACCTGACCGGCTTCCTCGCTCCGAAGAGGGACCGGGAAACCCACGACCCGACGAGCGACGACGACGCGTCGAGCGGCGCGGGCGAAGAGGACGACGACGAGCCGCCGCCGGAGAACGAACCGAAGCAGAAGAACCTCTTCCCCGCGTCGATCGGGATGAGCGTCTTCCTCCCGCCCGCGGCGGGTGACGATGACGCCGTCGAGGTCACGGTCCGGTTTGCCGAGTACATCGTCGAGGACCGAGAGACCGGCGATGGGAAGCGCAAAGCGAAGGTCTGGCGGCGCGTGCCCCAACCTCCACGCACCGTGTCGATCCCGCTTCGGCCGAAGGACGTGGTGGACGGTCGCTCGCTGCCCGACACGCCCGGCGTGCGCGTCTGCGGAGAGCTCGAGGACGCCGACGCCCCGGGCCTCCAACCGGGGACGCGCGCGCTGTCGATCTTCGTCGTCAACGACCGCACGCCCGGCGAGAAGGGCCGCGCCGACGAGCAGTTCCTCTTCCAGGTCGAGGTGGAGATTCACTACGCGCGCGGGTTCGTCCCTCGCCCGAACCGACAGGGCGAAGGCTCCGGCGACGCGGACGAGGAGACCGCCGACCTCCAGTTCCGTCACCACGGTGAGTGGGGCGTCGGCCACGGCGTCGCAGTCGTCGGCGTGGACGGGGCCGATGGAGAAGCATCCCCACACGCGAAGGTGACGCGTCTGCGCACCACGTGGATCCCGCGCTCCGAGGTTCGCAGGGTGGTCACGCACGAGGAGCCGAACGTCGTGACCGCGATGGAGGACCTCGCGAGCGCCTCACCGGACGAGCTCGTACGCTGCCTCTCGCCTCTGCCGACCGCCTATGCCGCGTGGATCGCGAAGCAGAAGCAAATCGAGCTGGACTCCGAAGCGCGCGAGGGTCGCAAGAAGGCGCTCTTGCGCGACGCGGAGCGCGCGAACGAGCGGATTCGCGCCGGCATCGAGCTCCTCGGCCGCGACGCAGAGGTCCGCGAAGCGTTCCAGCTCATGAACCGCGCGATGGCGATGGCCGCGCGCAAGCGCAGCCCGCAGCGCTACCCCGAAGGCAAGAAGCCGTCGTGGCGCCTCTTCCAGCTCGCGTTCGTGCTGCTGTCGCTCGTCGGCATCGCCGACGACAAGAGCCGGGATCGCGAAGAGGTCGATCTCATCTTCTTCCCGACCGGCGGCGGCAAGACGGAGGCGTACCTCGGCGTCATCGGTTTCACGCTCCTGCTCCGCCGTCTGCGCGGGCAGAAGCGCGCGGACGGTGGGCTCGGCGTCGCCGTCCTCCTTCGTTACACGCTGCGCCTCCTCACGCTCGATCAGCTCGGGCGCGCCGCCACGCTCGTGTGCGCCCTCGAGCTCTTGCGCCAAGAGGATCCTGCGAAGCTCGGCGACGTGCGCTTCTCCGTCGGACTGTGGGTCGGAAGCTCCGCGACCGCCAACACGATGGAGCAGGTGAAGAAGCTCGTCCTCGAGTACAAGAACAGCGCCTCGAAGACCGCATCGTCACCGTTCCCGCTCACGAACTGTCCTTGGTGCGGCGGGCCGCTCGGCCGAGACAGCCTCGTCCTGTCACCGAGCCCGACGTCGCCCACGGAGGTGATCGTGAGCTGCGTGTCCCCGGCCGGGGAGGCGCCGAGCACCTGCGAGTTCAGCCCGCGCAAGAACCGCGACGGCATCCCCGTCGTCTTCGTCGACGAGCAGATCTACCGCGAGCTCCCGTGCTTCCTCGTCGCCACCGTCGACAAGTTCGCGATGCTCCCGTGGCGCGGCGAGACGGGGCTTCTCTTCGGACGCGTCGCGGCGCGCGACGGCAAGCGATGCTACGGCCCGCTCGACAAGCCGCCGCGCGGCGCGAAGCTCCTCCCCGAGGGATTCCGCCCGCCCGAGCTCATCGTCCAAGACGAGCTCCACCTCATCTCGGGCCCGCTCGGGACGATGGTGGGGCTCTACGAGACCGCGATCGAGTGGCTGTCGTGCCGCGTCGATGATGGTCGGACGGTCAAGCCGAAGGTCGTCGCCTCCACGGCGACGGTCAGGCGCGCACGGGAACAAATCCGCGCCCTCTTCGGCCGTTCGGAGATGTCCGTGTTCCCGCCCCCGGCCGTCGACGCCGGAGAGACGTTCTTCGCGAAGGTCGATCGGAGCTCGCCCGGCCGCCTCTACGTCGGTGTCGCCGCCGCCGGACGCCCGCTGAAGGCGATCCTGCTCCGGACCTACGTCGCGCTCCTCGCGGCAGCACAGAAGAACTGGAATGCGGACGGACCGCCCGATCAGCCTGCCGACGCGTACATGACGCTCGCTGGCTACTTCAACAGCCTCCGCGAGCTCGGCGGCATGCGGCGCCTCGTCGAAGACGACGTGCGGACCCGCACCGCGACGATCGAGGATCGCGTGCCGGTCGATCACGTCGGTCCGCATCCATGGGCGGCGAACCGCTCGATCACGATGCCCGTCGAGCTCACCTCCCGTGAGAAGGCGGGCGCGATCAAGGAGGCGAAGGACAGGCTCGCCAAGAGCCACCAGGCGAAGGAGCACGTCGACGTTCTGCTCGCCTCGAACATGATCTCCGTCGGCGTCGACATCGACCGCCTCGGGCTCATGGTCATCGCCGGCCAGCCGAAGACGACCAGCGAGTACATCCAGGCCTCGAGCCGCGTGGGCCGACAGCATCCAGGCCTCGTCGTCACCTGCTTCAATCTGAGAAAGCCGAGGGACCGCTCGCACTACGAACGGTTCTTCGCCTACCACCAATCCTTCTACCGATACGTCGAGGCAACGAGCCTCACGCCCTTCTCCGGGCCCGCCCTCGACCGCGGCCTCGCCGGCACGCTCGTCGCCATGACGCGGCTGGGCAACACGGCGATGACGCCGCCGACGGCGGCGATGAACATCGAACAGCACCGGACGTTCGCCGAAGAGTGCGTGCGGGTGCTCGCACGTCGCGGAGGGAGCCAGGCGGGGCTCGACGATCAGGAGGAGTTCACCAAGGTCGAGAGCGCGCTTCGCGATCGAGCGATGAAGATCATCGAATCGTGGGTGAAGCTCGTGCGGGAGGCACGCCAGGAGGCAGCGGCGAAGCGATCGTACTCCCGCTACGACAAGGACAAGGCAGCCGGAAGAGCGCTCCTCTTCACGGTCGTCGAGCAAGATCCTCTCGAGCTCGACGTCGACAACGCGCGCTTCGCGGCGCCGACGTCGATGCGTGACGTCGAGCCCTCGGTGCACCTCTGGATCGAGCGCCGCGCGCTCGGAGGGAAGCGGTAGCCATGACGATGCAAGGGCCGCGCGTGCAGCAACAGCCGAACGGAACGATCCGACAGAGCCAGGTCGTGACCACCTTCGGCCCGGGGTCGATGGTGGATCTCGTCAACGACGCCGTCCTCGTCGGAGGGCTCGACTTCTGGAGCTACGACAAGGACTTCAAGCCGCCGTACATCTCCGAGCCGCGCCTCCGTGAGTCGCTCGTCGAACGCTTTCGTCGGCTCGGGCGCGAGCTGAGTCAGGATCATCCGTTCCGCGCGCCACCCATCGGCAACGAACGCGAGCCGTCCAGGAAGGCGGGGATTTTGGCGCTCGAGTTCCCGCAATGGTTCGTCTGCCAGAATCCGTCGTGCCGCGCGCTCCTGCGCAAGGACGGGCTCGACCTCAAGTCGCAGCGTTACTGGCACCAGTGCACGCGAGATCGGAAGGCGGAATGCGTCCCCGTCCGCTTCGTGTCCGCGTGCCGGCGCGGCCACATCCACGAGTTCCGGTGGATCGAGTTCGTTCACGAGGTGCAAGAAGTCCCTAGGTGCGCCGCGCCATCCCTCCGCTTCGATGAGGGACCGTCGGGTGACTTCAGCGAGATCGTCGTCTCCTGCGAGTCGTGCGGATCGCGGGCAAAGCTCAGTCAGGTGCTCGGCGGCTTGAAGCTCCCCTGCCGTGGCGAGCGCCCGTGGCTGGGCCCCGAGGGACGCGAGGAGTGCGAGGAGGATTCGCGTCTGCTCGTGCGGACCGCGAGCAACTCGTACTTCCCGCAGGTGGTGAGCGCGCTCTCCATCCCGGATCCCGCTCGTGACGTCGAAGAGCGGATCCGTAGCGTGCTCGACGTGCTCAAGGACGCCACGGTCGAGGATCTCGCGTTCTTCCGCAAGAAGATCGAGAAGGTCCGTGTCGCGCTCGAAGGCACTCCCGACGACGTCGTCCTCACGGTCGTCCACGCGCTGAAAGAGGGCAGGCCCGTGACCAGCGGGCCGCTCCGGACCGCCGAGTTCAAGCAGTTCGTGAGCGCGAAGCCGGAGGTCCCCGGTGACCAGCCGAAGGGGCGTGAGGACTTCTTCGCGCGCGAGGCGAAGGTGAAGCACGGGCTCCCGAAGGGTGTCGCCCGCGTCGTTCTCGCCCACAAGCTCCGCGAGGTCGTCGTGCAGATCGGGTTCACCCGAATCGAGCCGGTGAGCGCCGACCTGCAAGGCGAATACGACCTCGACGTGAAGACCGCCGCGCTCGGGCTCACGACGAACTGGCTTCCCGCCTCCGAGCTTCGCGGCGAGGGCGTCTTCGTCCAGCTCGACGAGCAGGCCGTCCGCGAGTGGGAGGAGCGCGATGCCGTCAAGGCACGCGCCGACGAGCTCCGAGCCGGCTACGAGGAATGGGCGCGATCGGCGGATGCGCCGCCGCCGTTCCCGGGCGTCCGCTTCTACCTCCTGCACTCCCTCTCGCACCTGCTCATCTCCGCCATCTCCCTCGAGTGCGGGTACGCAGCGAGCGCCCTCCGCGAGCGCATCTACTGCGGCCCCTCGGCGAAGGATCCGACGCCCATGGCGGCGATCCTCTTGTCGACGGGGAGCCCCGGCACCGAGGGCACGCTCGGCGGGCTCGTCGAACAGGGCCGACGGCTGCGCGAGCACCTGCGCCGAGCATGGGACCTCGGTAGGCTCTGCTCGAACGATCCCGTGTGCAGCTCGCACTCGCCCCACGAGGATCACGCAGAGCGCCACCTCGAGGGCGCCGCGTGCCACGGCTGTCTCTTCGTCGCGGAGTGCAGCTGCGAGCGGTTCAATCGCTATCTGGACCGCGCGCTCGTGGTCCCGTCTCTCGGCCACCGGAAGGAGCTCGCGTTCTTCGGCGAGAGGCCGTGATGACATGGGGCTTGTCGCGCGTCTCCGACCCGATGCTCGCCGTCCTCGAGACGGCGCTCGAGCAAGGACGCGTGGACTGCCCGATCCGCGCCGCGGATCTGCTCGACCTCGGGTTTCGCTCGTACGCCGAGGACGTCGCCGAAGCGCTGCGCGGGCTCGATCGTGCCGGTGCGCTCGCGGCGGTGCGCGTCGCCATCGCAGAGCGAAAACACCGACCGCCGCCGCGGCTCGACCTCGTCTGGACGGGCCCGGAGACGAGGACGAGCACCGCGCAGGATACGGCGCTCGTCGTCGAGCGCCTGTTCGACGAGGCGAAGCGGACGGTCATCGTCGCCGGCTACACGTTCGACACACCGGAGATCCTCGCCCCCCTGTCCCGCGCGATGAAGGAGCGCAGCGTCACCGTCACGCTCTTCCTCGACATCGACAGCCACGCGGAGACCGCGACCGAAGCAGACGCATTCGCATCGAAACAGATCGACCGATTCTTCCAGACGGTCTGGACGTTCGGGCTGCCGAAGCCGGACGTCTACTACGATCCGCGGACCGCAGCGCCAGGACCGCCATGGGTGAGCCTCCACGCCAAGTGCGTCGTCGTCGACGACGCAAGGGCCTTCATCACCTCGGCGAACTTCACCGATCGCGGCCAGAACCGGAACATCGAGGTCGGTGTGCTCATCGAGGACGCACGCTTCGCAGAGCATCTCGCGGCCCAATGGCGACAGCTCGTCGCGACCGGTCTCGTGCGGCGCTACGCAGGCTGAGAAACCAGACGCGGCCGTAGTCGTCGGCCGTCGGCTGACGCGTCGATCGCAGGGCACCAGAAACCGCCTCACCTTCGCGACCGACCTATCTCCCCGAGCAGCCACCGTTTCGGAGGTTTCGTCTTTTCTGGGCCGGAACCGTGAGGCGCTTTCACGGCGCGTCGAACTCGGGGCGATAGCGAACGACGCCCGAGACGCCGGCGAGGCGGCGTCAGCTGCTGAACGAAGAACACGTCGTCGGGGACCGGCCTCGCCCCGCTACAGCGACAGCACGAGCATGAACGTGTTGCTCGACACGACCGGCTGCACCTGCACCGTGCTCGGGTCCTCGAGGCCCTTGCCGTTCGCGGCGTCGTACTTGCGGCGCATGTTGCTGCCCACCGTCCAGCCGATCGCGTGGCCGACGAGGGCGCCGGCGACGACGTCCGAGAACCAGTGGTGGTCGCCTTCGATCATGGAGAGCCCCATGACCGCGACGAGCGGATAGGCGACGAACGGCAGCCACTTCACGTCGCGGTAGAACGCGACGAGCGACGACGCGAGCGCCATGTGAGACGACGTGTGGCCCGACGGCCATGCGACGCCGCCGCCGACCACGACCCATCGTCCGTAGTCGCCCCACTTGCGGCCGTCGTCGCTGCGGGAGATGGAGACGGGCTCTTCGCTCGGCTCGCCGTTCTTGTACGGAAGCGGCCGGGCGGTGATCCACTTCGCGAGCTGCGTGTAGATCGCATTGATGCCGACCGCTTGGAGCGCGGCGACGCCGGCGCTCGCCGCTTTGCCGTCGTCCGCCACGATGCCGGTGAGCGCGACGGCGCCGGGGATGATCACCGGTGTGAACCAGCCGCCGATGAACGCGACGCGCGGGACGACATCGCCGAGGATCGCGTTGTCGCGCCAGAACCAGCGCTGGATGGCGTCGTCGGCGCCGCTCGCCGACAGCGCCACGGTGCTGGCGATGGCGGCGCCGTGGAAGAGGAGATTGTAGCCGGTCACGCTGTCGAGCATGTTCGTGCCGACCGACTCGAACAGGCCGACCCTGTACTCGCTCTTCGACGGCGCAGAGTCGTCGGCACGAGCCTCGGAGCTAGAGAGACCGCACGCGGCGAAGGCAAGGAGCGCGGCACCTCGACGCGCGAGGCGCTCGTGCGGAGCGACGATGTCGGCGCCGCGAAGGTGCATCGGCCAGCTCGGGATCTTACTCGAACTGCGGCATCGCTCGGCACGAGGGCCGCGGATCGGGCCGTGTCCCCCGTACGGCCGACGTAACAGGGTGTATCGGCCACTGCATCACGCGTAACACCTCGCGAGGCCCCGCTCGAACGTCGAAATCGCGGAGTTACGAGGCTCGACCGCAGGCACGTGCGTTGCTCGACCGTCTGCGTCGCGCGGAGAGCAGGGGGCTCTCGGCATCGCGCAACGCGATCGTCCGGTCCGCTCGCTCGCGCCCGCACGTGCTTCGACGTGTCGGGTGATGGGCTCGGCCCGCGCATCGTCTCGCGAAGAAGGTAGAAAGATGGATCGGATCGGTACGGTTTCTGGGCTGCTCGTTCTCGCCACGTTCGGATGGATGGCCGGATGCGCCGTCGAGGGCGTCGGGACCGTGGCCGCGAGCGCGCTCACCAACGTCGTACCGGAGCCGCCCGGGGAGAACTGCAAGGCGGGCGGTCAGGCGATTCAGGTCGGCGTCGACCGGAACGGCGACGGCCTACTCGATCCGGACGAGGTGACCGGTACGTCGTACGCCTGCAACGGCTCCTCGGTGAACACCGAGCTCGTTGCGATCCCGGCCGGTGACCCGCGCTGCCCTCACGGAGGGACGGCGGTCCAGCTGACCGACGACGACACGGAGCCGAAGGAGATCGTCGCCTGCAACGGCGCTCCTGGTGGAAACAACGGCCCCGCCGGGCCACAGGGCCCCGCCGGGCCGCAGGGTCCGCAAGGTGAAGCTGGCCCCGCCGGACCGGCAGGCCCCATGGGTTCGCAAGGTCCCGCCGGTCCGGAAGGTCCCATGGGTCCGCAGGGTCCGGAAGGTCCGCAGGGTCCGGAAGGTCCGCAGGGTCCGCAGGGTCCGCAGGGTCCGGAAGGTCCGCAGGGTCCGCAGGGTCCGGAAGGTCCGCAGGGTCCGCCGGGGCCCGCGGCCCCGCAGCCCGTCTTCGGGCGGTTCTTCGCCAGCCAGGTCGTTCATGGCGCGATCCTCACTTGTGCCAGCATCACGCTAGAGGGAATGCGCTGCAACGGCCCGAAGCTGAACGGCGCCGACGTCATTCTCCGCGCGCCAGAGGGAGACGCCATCTGCAAGGCGATCACGGGCAAGACCTGGCTCTTGATGGGCGGGAACTCGACGTACGAGGCCGCTTGGATGAGCTGGAACGGAACGACGTGGGCCTTGGAGACGAGGCGCGGCACTCCGATGGGCTACCTCGAGTGCGAGCAGTGATCTCTCGTCGCGCGCAGCCGTCGACATCACTCGCCTGCAACGCGACACCGATCATCGATCGCCGACCCCGGCGATGGCACGACGCCCGCTCCGCCACTTCACGACGTACGGCAGCGCGAACAAGTACAGGCCGGTGAACAGGAGCAAGAACAGCGGAAGCAGCGGCGAGTAGACCACCCACGCGGGAGGCGCCTGCCGCGTCATGACGACGATGTTGACGACGATGGTCACCGTGAAAGCAATGGACACCCAGCGGTGGATCCGTCGAACCCACGCGTCGAAGCTCATAGGACCTCCTCGAAGAAGGGAGTGACGAGTCGGGTCAGGCCACGCGCAGCGTCACTTGGACGCGCCGCGAGACTGGACGAGCTTCCAGCCGTTGCCGGAAGGATCGCGGAAGGTGGCGTCGACGCTGCCGAAGCGCTCGATGGGCTCCTGCGTGAACTCGACGCCGCGAGCGCGCATCTGCTCGTAGGCGGCGCGGCAGTCGTCGACGGCCAGGACGAGAGGCGGCATCGCGCCTTTCGCGACGGCTGCCTCGAGCGCCTTCGCCGTCGCCTCGTCGACCGTCGGCGGGCCCGGCTTGAAGAGCCCGAGCTGGAACGACGGCTGATCCGGGTGCTGCACCGTCAACCAGCGATAGTCACCGTTCCGCACGTCCGTGTGGACGCGGAACCCGAGCTTGTCGACGTAGAACGAGAGCGCCTCGTCCTGATCACGCACGTACAGACCAACGAGCTGGACGCCTTGGCTCATGGAACCTCCGTTGCCCCGTTCCTACCGTCCTCCGCTCGGCGTCGCTTCTCCGAAACTGCGATCGTGAGATGGGGCCGCATCGCGGCACTGAGAAAACATGGCGGGACACGGCTGAGCTCGCGCATGGCGGCCCGCTCGCGAGCCCGGATGACTCCCGGGCTCGCGCCGGTGACGTCACGGAACGTCCTTCCGAACGTGCCCAGGCTCGACCATCCCGTCTGGAAGGCGATCTCGGTGATGGAAAGGTCCGTGTCGCGGAGCAGCGCCACCGCGCGCTCGATCCGACGCGTGAGCAGGTAGCGGTGCGGCGGGATGCCGAAGGCCTGCTTGAAGGAGCGCGCGAAGTGGGCCTCGGAGACACCGCTCACGCGCGCGAGCCGTCGAACGGGCCACTCCTCGTGAGGCGCGGCGTCCATACGGTCCTTCGCACGCAGGAGGCGGCGCAAGAGGTCGGGGTCCTGGTTGACGTTGTCTCCGTTCACTTGCTCACACGGCTCGGTGCACGAAGAACGTGCCGAGCCTCTCCGAAGCGTACCCGACGAGCTCTCACCGTCGCGAGGGGCTCGATCCGCGGGCTTCGAGAAGGCGCTTCAACGACGCGAGGTCTCGTTCGACGAGCGCGACGTCGGCGGCGAGCTGCTCGTCCGACATGCCGGGGGCGCGGAAGACCGTGAAGACGAGCTCGCTTCCCGAGCCGTTCGGGACGACGCGCATCGGGACGTAGACGACGGCGCCGTCGGGCGTGGTCACCCAATGATCGAGCACGCCGAACGCGTTGTCCTCCGCGAAGCGGAGCGAGAGCGTGCCCTGATCGGTCTCCATCACCCAGCCGTCGGCCGACTTGCGTATCGCCTTGCAGAACGCGACCCAATGCGGGAACTGCTCGGCGTCACGGACGAAGTCGTAGACGAGCCGAGGAGGCTGCTCGATGCCGATGGTCAACGTGCGCGCCGTCGTCGTTGCCACGGTTCCCTGGGTCTATACCGTCGAGCTCTTCGGCTCCAGGAGTTTCGAATGCAGGTGTCAGCGCCCCGAGGCCGCGCGGGCCCGCTCGTTGCTTCGTCGCCGGGCCCGGAGGCCGAATGTCGCTCGTCGAGTCGAGAAAATACACCCAGGCTGATCGAGCTCGCGACACCTACGTGGAGGATCCCGACGAAGCACTGACCTTGCTCTACACACCGCGAAGCGGTCCGTCGCACGCAATGCGGGCAGCTCCCCGCGACGATCGAGGGGGCTCGCCAGCGACCGCCGACACCGCGTCGATCGCGCGGATGCTCCGCGAGCTTCGCGCGATGATCCCTCCCGTCGACGCGAGCCGTCCGATCACCTCGCTCGGCGATCCGGTCCCCACTACGTGGGGCGCGCGGGACGCCCCGTCCCCGTCGGCGAGGACCGCCGCCGTGAAGGGCGCTGCGAAGATCCCCGTGAGGCGCTCCGCGAAGCCTCGCGAGAACGTGTCTGCGAAGACGAGCCGCACGCGTCTCCGGCGCAAGGCGATCTTCGGCTTCGTGACGGCGGCGGCGATCGGCATCGGCCTCTGGCACGACGACGTCGGACGCTCGGACCTGTCCGACGAGCTCGGCCGCATGGCGAACGCCATCGGCGGCTTCGTCCTCGAGATCCTTGCCGGCGAGCCCTAGCGTGGGAAGCTCGGGGTCCGTCGTGGTGCCCGACTTGCAGCCACGACGGCGTGGAACCGCACGCGCGAACGGAGCAGCTCGGTCTCGTCACCGACCTCTACGAATTCACGATGGCGGCGAGCTACCGCTCGCTGGGCATGCACGAGCGCGCGACGTTCAGCTTGTTCGTACGCACGCTGCCCGCGAAGCGATCGTTCCTCGTCGCGGCCGGGATCGAAGAGGCGATCCGACGGATCACCTCGCTCGGCTTCGAGAAGGAAGGCATCGAGTACCTCGTCTCGACCGGACAGCTCTCGCATGAAGAAGCGGCGGCGCTCGCACGGACGCGCTTCACGGGAGACGTCCACGCCGTCCGCGAGGGCCGCGTCGTCTTCGCCGGAGAGCCCATCCTCGAGGTCGACGCGCCGATCATCGAGGCGCAGCTCGCCGAGACGCTCGTCATCAACGCCGTCCACTACTCCACCGCCGTCGCGACGAAGGCCGCCCGCTGCGTGGCTGCGGCGCGCGGCAAGCCGGTCGTCGACTTCGGCCTCCGGAGGGCGCCGGGCATCGACGGAGGCATGGAGCTCGCGCGCGCGAGCTGGCTCGTGGGCTTCGCGGGAACGAGCAACGTGGAAGCCGGGAGGCTGCTCGGCATCCCGACGTCGGGCACGGTCGCGCACGCATTCATCGAGGCGATGCCGAGCGAGCGCGCCGCGTTCGAGGCGTGGGCGCGCGTGCGGAGCGATCCGGTGACCTTGCTCGTCGACACGTACGACACGCCGCGCGGCGTGCGCGTCGCGGCCGAGGTCGCGCGCGAGCTGCGCGCGCGAGGACGCCGGGTGACGGCGCTCCGCATCGACAGCGGCGACCTCGCGGAGCTCACTCGAGATGCGCGTCGCGTCCTCGACGACGCCGGTCTCCAGGACATCCAGCTCGTCGTCAGCGGCGGCCTCGACGAGTACGAGATCGACGCGCTCGAACGCTCGGGCGCCCCGATCGACGGCTACGCGGTGGGGACGTCCGTGGCCATGTCGACCGACGCGCCGTCGCTGGACATGGCCTACAAGATCGTCGAGTACGCCGGTCGCCCGTGCCTCAAGCTGAGCGGGAAGAAGGCGACGCTCGCGAGCCCGAAGCAGGTCTGGCGGAGACGCGACGCCGCCGGACGCTGGCTCGAGGACGTCGTCACGCTGCGCGAAGAGCCAGCACCCGGCCCCGACTGGGAGCCGCTGCTCGAGCCCGTCGTCCGCAACGGCGAAGTCACCGCGCGCCCCTCGCTCGCCGATCTCCGGTCACGCCACGCAGAGGAGCTCGAACGCTTCCCCGGCGAGCTCCGCGCCATCGACGCGAAGCACACGTGGCCCGTTTCGCTCTCGCCCGCGCTGGAGTCCCGCCACCGCGCGGCCGTGGAGGAGACGAAACGGCGGGAGGGGCTGTGACGGAGGCCTCGGGCCTCAGGCTCCGAGGCCTCTTCGAGACCCGAGGCCCGAGGCCCGAGGCCTAGGACACACTCCGCGCATTGAGCGGGAACGCCGGAATCGTCCCCCCGACGAGCCGCGGGCGCTCGCGCTGGTAGAGGAACTCGCGCGTGAGCGGGTACTCGTCGTTGATGCCGTTCGACATCGTCATCTGGATCAGATTCAGGTGTCCCGAGCGGAAGCCGGCGACCACGCTCGCGAGGTAGAAGTCCCACGTGCGCATGAAGCGATCGCTGAATCCCATCCGCCGCTTGATGAGATCCCAGTTGGCGAGGAAGTTCTTGCGCCAGTGATGCGCGGTGAGCGCGTAGTGACGCCGGAGGTTCTCGACGTCGATGACGTTGAAGCCTCGGTCCACCGCGCGCTTCGTCTCGCCCTCGAGCGAGAAGAACCAGTAGCCCGGGAAGACGTGCTTCTGGACGAACGGGTCGCTGCCGCTCGACTCCTTCATCTTGGAGATGCAGTGCGTGAGGACGATCGCGCCCGGAGCGCTCAGGCTCTTCAGCTTGTCGTAGAACGCGTCCGCGCGCTTCTCGCCGACGTGGCACATCATTCCGACGGAGACGATGCGCTCCCACTTCGTCCGATCGTCCAGCTCGAGGTAGTTCATCGTGCGGACATCGACGGGCAGCTTGCGGATGCGCGCCTGATCGCGGATGTAGCGCGTCTGGTTCTCGCAGAGCGTGATGCCGAGGCACTCGACGCCGTACTTCTCCGCGGCCTGGAACATGAGGTGGCCCCAGCCGCAGCCGATGTCGAGCAGGCGCTGGCCGCGGCGTAGATCGAGCTTCTTCAGCGTGTGGGCGATCTTCTGCTCCTGCGCCTGATCGAGGCTGTCCTCGGGCGTACGGAAGTAGCCGCACGAGTACTGGAGCTTCTTGTCGAGATAGAGCTCGTAGAACTCGTTCCCGCGGCCGTAGTGGTGCTCGACGTCGAGCTTCTCCCGCGAGAGCGAGCGCACGAGCGCGCTGCCGAGACCGCCGTGCCACGAGGCGAGCCGCGGGTTCTTGATCCCGATCTCGAAGAGCACCGTGAGCGCGTCTTCGAGGCTCCCTTCCACGACGAGGTCGCCGGCGACGTACGACTCGCCCAGACCCAGCGTCGACTGCAAGACGGAGCGCACGAACGCCGTCCTCGTCTTGAAGCGCAGCACGAAGTGCGGAGCACCCGCGCTGGTCCCGAACCGCCAGCGCTCGCCGTTCCAGAAAGCCATCTCGAACGGCTTGCCGCTGTGCGTGCGCTGAATCTTCTCGAGCGTTCGCCTGAAAAGGATCATGTTGGGGCCTCTCGTCAGGTTCGTCGTTCGTGGCGTGTGCGTCGGTCCGACTTCTCCGACTCGCTTCGGAGAAGCCGGTCGCCCGTCTCCCCCGCTGGACGTCTCGGGACGAGCTACGTCCGTCACGGTTCACTACGATGCGCGCGCGAATGGTCAAGCAATTACGAGCACATGCGGCACGATGGCGATCGCGTGTGCGCGTTCGCTCCGCGCGACTTCATGGCGCAAGACAATCGCGTGCGACGTCGGCGGCGATCGTGGCTGCGTCCGGCTCGTCCTCGCGGACGAGCTGCGTGTACTCGCCGTACGCCTGCAGCGCGTCGGGGCAGCGGTTCGCTTGATGTAGCGCTCGGGCACGACCGTAGATCGCGAGCGCTCGCGCGCGCGTGTTCGCGCCGAACTTCTCTTCGGCGACGCGATACGCGGCGACCGCCTCGTCCGTGCGGCCGAGCCCCTGCAGCGCGATCGCGCGGTTGTAGTCGATCCAACCCGAGTCGCGCGCCGCTGCCCCTGCCGCGTCGGCGGCAGCGAGCGCCGCCTCCCAGTCGCGCGCGATGACGGCGCTCGTCAGCCTCGTCATCGCCGGATCGGTGAGCGCCGGATCGACCGGCCGACAGTGCTTCGCGTACTCGTAAGCGAGCCGAACGCTCGTCGGGTCGGAACCGGCGACGAGACCGGCGTACTCGCGGTACGCCGCGTCCGCCTCCTCGCACCGTCCCGCGTCGGCGAGCGCGCGCGCTCGTCCCCAGATCGAGATGTTGCGTCCATGCGTCTCGCGATCTGAAAAGCGTCTCTCTGCCTCGCGATACGCCTGGACCGCCTCGTCCGTTCGACCGAGATGGTGCAGCGCGACCGCTCGATCGTAGTGCGCCCACGGATTCTCCGGAGACGCCCGCACCGCGCGATCGGCGAGCGCGTAGGCCTGCTCGTACGCGCCGCGACGGATCGCGATCGCGGACGGACGCTGGCTCGCGACGTACTCGGCCCCCGTCAGCTCCGCGGGCGCTGCTGCACGCGTGCGCGTGCGCCCGCACCCGGCCGCCCCGACGACGGAGACGACGGAGAGAAGCACGCAGGCGCCGACCCGGACGGCATGGTTCATCCGCATGGCGCGCGCCGTCGTGCATCGGCGATGCCAGCAGCGAGGAGCGCGGGACCGACGAGACGGCTGCGCGGCCGCTCGTCGCGACCGGCGGCGTCCGTTCGAGCTCCGAGCCACCGACGCGCTCGTCTCGCTCCTCGGATCGGTCTTCGGACCTCCGATCTGCGGACCCTTGATGCACGGGTCGAGCGTGGCGGTCACTTTGTGGCGCCGATGCCCGTGCCAAGGGTGTGAAGTGGCGGGCGCGCGCACGAGGTCCGATCCCGGTCGGCGTGCGCCGAAGCTCCTCGCGCAGCGGAGCAGCATGGGCCTCCGATGCGCTCAGCGACATCGAGGTCCGTTCCATCCGGCTCCGGTTGGCCAGGATGCTGCTTGCCGATGGCACTGCGGAGGTGACTCCATGAATGCCGTCGATCTGATCATCAACCAGCACCGCGAGATCGAGCAGTTGTTCACTCGCTTCGAGAAGGCGAAGCGGCAGGAGGAGAAGGAGAAGATCTTCAACCAGCTCGCCGCCACGCTGGTCGCACACGACACCATCGAGCGCGAGCACTTCTACCCTGCGGCGGAGCGCGCCCTCGGGAAGAGCGAGGAGCTCGCGAAGGCCCTCGTCCAGCACGGCCTCATGGAGTTCTCCATCTTCACCACGGAGAAGGCGAAGAAGAAGCCCAGCTTCGAGACGATGGTGAAGGTCCTCAAAGAGCTCAAGATGGAGCACGTCGAGATGGAGGAGCGAGACATCCTCCCGAAGGCGAAGTCGAAGATGGGCTCCGAGCAGCTCGACAAGCTCGGCGCCGCGATGGCCGAGCGCTTCGAGCAGGCGATGTCGCGCGACTACCGGACGCCGGTCCGCGCGTTGATCGATCAGACGCTCGCCGGCCGGGTGACGGTCCCGCCCAAGCGGGTGGCGCGCACCGCCGTGGGCAGGAAGCGTGCGGCAGCGACGAAGACGCGGGCCGTGAAGCGTCCGAAGGCGCGGCGCGGGCGCGCCCGCGCGAAGCAGTGAGCAGAGCGATCGCCGACGGCGCGCGAGGAGGGCGTCGCTCACCGCGCTCGCGGCGCGCCGGCGTTCTCCCGCCTGCGATCGACGACGCTCCTCGACGCGATCGGCCGCGTACGCTCGCGCATCGGGCGTCCCTCGGCGCGAGGACGCGCGTCATGCGCTGGCGTGACGCCGCCTCCGACGCTCGCGGGTCGCCGCGGCCGCGACCTCCGGCACCTTCTTGACCCACAGCTCCAGCGTCCCGGCGCAGTTCTCTCGTCTCACGAGCTCGTAGCCTTCGGGGATCGAGCCGCCGAACCCACAGTACGTGACGACGCGCGTCCCGACGCGCGCGGCTTTCAGGAACTCCTCCGCGGCGCGCACGTCACGCCAGAACCGCTCCTCGCTGAGCTCGACGGTGTCGTCGAGGCGATCCTCTTTCGCGCTCAGATTCTCGGCGAACGGATTGAAGAGGTAGACGCCGTCGACGCTCGTGGGGTCGACGTCCTCGAGCGTCCCGACCTGGAAATCGACCTCGACGCCGATCGCCCTCGCGGCCTTCCTCGCGGCGGCGACGAAGTGCGGGCGATGCTCCACGCCGCGGACGCGGACGTTCTCGCGCGCCGCGGCCGCGATGATGCAGAACTTCCCGACGCCCGCGCCGATGTCGAGGATGGTCGCGTTCGGCTTCGCGGCGAGGAGCTCCGAGGCTCGCATCGCCACTTCCACCGGCGTCCAGTACATGGCGGAGCGGGCGCGCACGCTCGGCTCGAAGACCTCGTCGAAGACGCGGTCGACCACGAGCTGCCCACGACGAAGAGCGCGAACGATGGCAGCGCCGAGGCCGGGTGAGAGCATCGCTTCAGTCGGTGAACGGCAGGTGGGGCACGCCGCCCACCAGGCACGTTCCAGACCAACGGCTCGAGACGCGCGCCTTCGAGGCTGACCGCACGATCCTCGGTCCGTCGCGCGCCCGAGCGCTACGACGGCTACGTCGGACCGTCGCGACCGTCGCTCGACGGCGAGCGTCTCGCGCCTTTCGTCGTGACACGACCGGGCGTGCCGGCCGCACGATCGCTATGTCAGCGAGTCGTATCCGCGCAGCTCAGCCGCCGCTGGCCTGCTCGTCGGCCCGCGCGACGTCCGCGGAGAGCCAGAGGAGGGTGAGCGGGACGACGTTCGAGACGATGACGACCGGGATGGCCTCCGATCCGAAGAAGACGAGGAGGCCGACCCCGAACGCCACGGCGAAGAGCGTGAGCGCGGCAGCGAGACCGGTGCGCGACACTGCGGGAGCGGACGGCCCGGAGCGGCCGGAAGCGTGCAAGGATTGCGCAGACTTCTCCATGCCGCCGCGTTTTGCGAGGCACGTGCCCGAGCAGACCGTGCTCTTCGCCGCCGATTTCGAGTGATCCTCCGGCAGAAATCGCGCAAGGCGTGCGCTCGCGCTCCTATTTTGCGCGTCGGCGCGGAGCGCAAACGTTGCGCTCTTTCGCCGAGCTCCGCCGCCGTCAGCCGTCGACTTGCTCCATCGGAACGATCTCTTCGCCGAGGGCGTCCGGTGTCAGGATGCGCTGCTCCTCGCGGGCCATGTCCTCGAGGAAGCTCTCCACGAACCAGAAGATCTCGTCGCAGAGCTCCCCGATGTCCCGCACGCCGTCCTCGGCGTCCTCCGCCAGCGCGCAGACGAGGAGCCGCCGTTGCTCGTGCTCCTGCGCGATCCGCTCCGCACGCACCGGTCCCCATGCGTCCGCCTCCCGCAGGATCGGGAGGAGGACCTCGTCCTCGTAGGCGAGGTGCCGCTCGACCTCCGATCGGACGTGCGTGATCAGGCCCCGGACGTTCGGACGCTGCTTCTCGTCGCTCGCCGCCAGCCGAGTCGCCACCGCCAGCGCCTCGAGCAACCCGCGCATCAGCGCGTGCTCGGCGAGGATCCTCTGTCGAACGTGCTCGACGACTTCGATCGGGGAGGCCATGGTTCCTCGCGAGCACGGCGCTCGCCCTCCAGCTCACGCGCGAGATGCGCTCTCCGCGTGAACGGTGAGAACGGGGATCGACGACCGGCGGACGACGCCCTCGGCGACGCTGCCGATGAGCGCCCGAGACAGGCCACGCCTGCCGTGCGTGCCCATCACGATGAGGTCCGCGTTCGCCTTCTTGGCGGCAGAGAGGACGCCGTCACGCGGGTCTGCCTGCTCGAGCGACGACGTGAGCGGGACACCGCGGTCCGCGTAAGCAGCGACGAGCTGCGCGAGCGAGTCTCGCGCGGCCTCGATGATGCGCGTCGCCATCTCGGCCGTGATCGTGAGCGTCCCGTCGGGGAACCCGACCACCGGGAGCTCGTACGCATGGACGAGGTGCACCTTCGCGTCGAGCTTCTTCGCGAGCATGAGCGCGTACTCGAGCGCAGCCTTGCTCGGCTCGCTGAAGTCGGTGGGGACGAGGATCGTCTTCGGGACGTTCATGCCACACCATCGAGCAAGGGGCCTGCCAGTCGCCCGACCATCGTTTTCGTCGCCTCGTCGCGATCGGCCGCTCCCGCCGGCGCAGCATCTGCGCAGCTTCACGCAGAAGGCGCGGCCGTCGCGGCGCGCCGTCGTCGAAACGCGAACGGAAGCGAGACGATCGCGGTGGCAGTGCTCTTGCACCACGTCTCGGCATGGCAACGAGCGCACGAGGAAGGGCGGCCCACGAGAGCCAAGCCACGAAGCGAGCTGCCACCGTCGGCGAGGTCATGACGGTGTGTCCGCACACGATCGGCAGCGATCAGAAGCTCGCGAAGGCTCACCAGATCATGCGAGAGCTCGGGATCCGGCACCTGCCCGTGCTGCGTGGCGGGGAGCTCGTCGGCGTCCTCTCCCAGCGGGATCTCTACTTCCTCGAGACGCTCTCCGGTGTCGACATCGACATCGATCAGGTCGCCGATGCGATGACGCCGGAGGTCTTCACGACGCACCCCGACGAGCCGCTCCGGAACGTCGCTCGTGAGATGGCGAACAAGAAGTACGGCTGCGCCGTCGTCATGGACGAGCAGAGGCGCGTGCGCGGCATCTTCACGGTGACGGACGCGCTCCGGTGTCTGGCCGACGTTCTGTGAAGTTCCCCACGGACCACGACGATGAAGAAGATCCTCGTTTGCCTCGACACATCCTCTCGCGCACCATCGGTCTTCGCGGCCGCGCTCGATCTCGCACGTCGCACGAAGGCCCAGCTCACGCTGTTCCGCAGCGTCGGGCTCCCGCCCGAGCTCGCGCATGACGACGTCTTCGGCGTCAGCCCGAACAAGCTCGTCGACCGCTTGCTCACGAGCGCGCGCGAGGATCTCGCCCGCTACGCCGCGGACGTTCCTCCCGAGCTCGCAGGCGGCATCGAGGTGCGCGTCGGCACGCCCTGGAGCGCGATCTGCCAGCAGGCGCGAGACTCCGGCGCCGACCTCATCGTGATCGGATCGCACGGGTATGGCGGTCTCGATCGCATCCTCGGTACGACGGCGGCCAAGGTCGTGAACAACGCCGCGTGCTCCGTCATGGTCGTGCGCTGACCCTCACGGGACCAAGACGAACGAGCCGTCGACCTTTCCCTCACGCAGACGCAAGAGCGCGTCGTTCGCCGACGCGAGCGGAAGCGGCTCGAAGCGCGTCCGGATCGGGATCTCCGCCGCGAGCTCGAGCAGCTCGATCGCGTCCTGTCGCGTGTAGTTCGCGACGCTCACGAGGTTTCGCTCCCACCACAGGTGGTCGTAGGAGAACTCGGGGACGCGATCGAGGTGGATGGCGTTGATGGCGACCGTCCCTCCACGATCGAGCGCCCGAAGCGCGGCGACGACGACGTGGCCGACGGGTGCGAACGTGACGGCGGCATCGAGCGGCTCCGGAGGTGTCTCCCCGTAGTCGCCCGCCCACTCCGCGCCCATCGCGAGGGCGCGGGCCTGCTCGCTCTTCGAGCGCGTCGCGACGAAGACACGACAACCCCAGTGGCGCGCCACCTGGAGACAGAGGAGCGCGGATGCTCCGAAGCCGTAGAGACCGAGCCTCTGCCCCGGCTCCACGCGGGTGCGCTTGAGCGAGCGGTAGCCGATGACGCCGCCGCAGAGCAGCGGCGCTGCCGCGACGTCGTCGTAGTCGTCCGGCAAGCGGAACGCGAAGTCCGCGTTCACGATCGCTCGCCCCGCATAGCCTCCGTCCACGTCCCAACCCGTGAAGCGCGCCCTCTCGCAGAGGTTCTCGCGACCGGCACGGCAGTGCCGGCACTCGCCGCACGCGCTCGCGAGCCAGCCCACTCCGGCCCTGTCCCCGAGCGACCAGCCCGACGTACGCGGGCCGATCGCGACGACCGTCCCGACGATCTGGTGGCCGGGGACGATCGGAAGGCGACGCGCCGCGAGATCGCCCTCCGCGATCTGCAGATCGGTTCGACAGACGGCGCAGGCGCGCACCGCGATCGCGATCTCGCCCTCGCCCGGCTCCGGATCCTGCGCGTCGTCGAGCTCGAGGGGCCGTTCCTCTGCACGCTTCGGAGCTCTCAAGATCATCCGCTTCATGGCGAGCCTCTCGACGCCGCCGGTCTCACGGCCGCCGGTTCATTGGACGAGCCCGCGAGGCCACGTCTCGATCTCGCGTTTCACCTGGGCGAGCGCCGACTCGACGGAGCCGCTCGTGTCCACGCGCACGTGCTCGCCGGGATCGAGCTCCGTGATCGGCTCGTAGCCCGCGGTGAACGCGTCGAACACGTCCGCCGTCGCGTCGGACACGCTCGACGCGGGATCGCGCGCACGCAGCCGAGCGCGGCACAGATCCTCCGGCGCGTGGCACTCGATCAATCGGAAGCGGACGTTGTGCTTGCGAGCGAGCTCGCGCGCGGCAGCGCGGAGCTTCGCCGTCCGGAACGAAGCATCGACGATCACCGGCCGCCCCGACGCGAGCACGACGCCCGCGCGACGCAGGACCTCTTCGTAGACGCGCACGCTGAAGCTCGGGTCGTACGCGCCCTGCCACGCCTGCGCGGCGCTTTCGTGCGAGCTCGGGGCGATCCCGAGCATGTGCTTCCGCGTCCGATCCGCGTCGACCACCGGCGCGCCGAGCTCCTCACCGAGGCGCTCGGCGAGCGTGCTCTTGCCCGAGGCGATGCCGCCGGCGACGGCGACCAGGACCGGATCGAGCACCGACCTCCGGCGCGCCGCCTGCGCGAAGAGCAAGTAACGCCGCGCCTCCTTGGCCGCCTCGTCGCGGATGAGGCTCGAGCCGCTCGGGCCCGTCGCCATTCCCGCCGCGATCTTGGCGCGGACGCACGCGCGGTAGCTCTCGTAGAAGTCGACGAGCGCGTAGAGATCGAAGTCGTTCGCGGCTCGCGCGTAGACGGCGAGGAACCGCTCGGCGAGATCGACGCGCCCGAGGCGGGCGAGATCCATCGCGAAGAACGCGACGTCGGCACAAACGTCGCCGTACCGGTAGCGATCGTCGAACTCGATGCCGTCGATGATCTCGAAGTCCTCGTCGCTCGACCGGAAGAAGACGTGCTCGAGGCGCAGGTCGCCGTGACCGTCGCGAATGAAGCCGTCGCGCATCCGCTGCACGAACAGGTCGCGGCGATCGCGGACGAACGCGCGCTGCCACCGCTCGATCTCGGTGAGCGCATCGTCGGACACGAAGCCCACCCCGGCGGCGCGCAGCGCCGCGAAGTTGTCGGTGACGTTCCGCTCGACGAGCTCCGGCGCGCCGAATCGCGCGATGGCCGGGCCGCCGGCGGCGCCGGCATGGAAGCCCGCGAGCCTACGAGCCAGCGCATCGACGTGCGCGCGCCCGAGCGCGCCGTTCGCGAGGAGCACGTCGGCGCGGCGCGCGTCGTCGAGCCGAACCATGCGCACGGCCCAATCCGTGATCACGCCGGAGGCGCCGAACGTGTGCCGGCCGTCGGACCGCCGGCGTACGGGCACGACGCCCAGATACGTCCGCGGCGCGAGCCTCCGGTTGATGCGCGTCTCCGTCCGGCAGGCGCGCTCGCGAGCCTCGAACGTCGAGAAGTCGAGGAACGGGAGCGTGACGGGCTTCTTGATCTTGTAGACCTCCGGCCCCATCAGGACCCACGAGATGTGGGTCTCGACGAGCCGGACCTCGCGGCGATCCCCGGACTTTTTCGCCTGCTCGCGCAGCTCGGCAAGGAGGTCGTCGACCATGTGACCGCAAGCCCGCACCTCTTGGGAGTACGCCGCCATGCCAAGCGAGCGAGCATCGGGTGTGCCACGAGAAAAACGCCGCGATCCTCGCGACGTCCCGCGAGCGCGAGGCCCGCAAGGCGTGCAGGCCGGCGACGACGCTGCGCCCCCTGGAGCCCGGAGCCTGGAGCCTCTTTCTACTTCCTCAAATCCTTCGAGCTCAGCCCGTACTCGGCGAGTCGGTACTGGAGCGACGACGCTGCGCCCCCTGGAGCCCGGAGCCTGGAGCCTGGAGCCTCTTTCTACTTCCTCAAATCCTTCGAGCTCAGCCCGTACTCGGCGAGTCGGTACTGGATCGTGCGCACGCTGATGTCGAGGATCTCGGCCGCCTTCGCGGTCGAGCCCTGCGTCGCCTCGAGCGTGGCGAGGATCGCGTAGCGCTCGATCTCGGCCATGGTGGAGCCGGGGATACGAACGGGCCCTTGGATCGGCTGGGTCGCGTCGAACGGCAGATCGTCGGCGTCGAGCTTCGGCCCCTCGCTCAGCACCACGGCGCGCTCGATGGCGTTCTCGAGCTCGCGGACGTTGCCCGGCCAGCGATGCCCGAGGATCTTCGTCCGAGCGGCCTCCGTGAATCCGTCGATGTTCTTGTGGTTCTCGCGCGCGAACTTGTGGAGGAAGTGCTGCGCGAGCACGAAGACGTCCCCGCCGCGCAGGCGCAGCGGCGGCATCTCGATGTGCACGACGTTGAGCCGGTAGTAGAGGTCCTCGCGGAAGCGCCCCTCGCGCACCTCCGTGGCGAGGTCCTTGTTCGTCGCCGCGATCAGGCGCACGTCGACGGGGATCGTCTGCCCGCTCCCGATGCGCTCGATCGTCTTGTCCTGGAGCACCTTGAGGAGCTTCACCTGCATCATCGGCGGGATCTCGCCGACCTCGTCGAGGAACAGCGTCCCGCCGGAGGCCTGCTCGAACCGACCGATGCGCCGCTTGTCGGCGCCGGTGAACGCGCCTTTCTCGTGACCGAAGAGCTCCGCCTCGAGGAGCGTCTCGGGGATCGCCGCGCAGTGCAGGGAGACGAAGGGCTGCTTCGCGCGCGGGCTGAGCGCGTGGATGGCCTTTGCGAGCTCGCCCTTGCCGGTGCCGCTCTCGCCCGTGATGAGGACGGTGGCCTTCGACCCCGCGACCTGACGGGCGACGCGATAGACCTTCTGCATGACGGGGCTGGTGCCCGTGAGACCCTGGAGGCCCTCGCCGTCACGCTCGCGGATCTGACGCTTCAGGTTCTCCGCCTCGACGCGCACCGCGCGATGCTCGAGGGCGCGCTCGATCGAGAGGACGAGGACGTCGATGTCGATCGGCTTCGTGATGAAGTCCGCAGCCCCTTGGCGCATGGCCTGCACCGCGACGTTCACGTCACCGAAGGCCGTCGTGACGATGACCGGGAGGTCACGGTCCTGCTCGCGCAGCTTGGCGAGCAGCGCCATGCCGTCCATGTTCGGCATCTTCAGGTCCGTCACGACCACGTCGGGCGCGTACGAGGCTGCGACTTCGAGGGCCGCGACGCCGTCGCCGGCCGTGGCGACGTCGTACCCCGACTGCTTGAGCAGCTTCTCGAGCCCACTCCGCGCGGATGCCTCGTCGTCGACGACGAGAATGCGTGCCTTCGTCATGCGTCAGCCTCTCCCTGTTTCAGCGGAAGTCTTAGCCGAAACCGGGTCTGGCCGGGACGGCTATCCACCTCGATGGTACCGCCGTGGTCGCTGACGATTCGGTGCACGATCGACAGGCCCAGCCCCGTCCCGTTCGGCTTGGTCGAGAAGAACGCATCGAAAACGGGCGCATCCCCCGACGGCAGGCCGGGGCCGTCGTCCTCGACCTCGATCCAGACGGCGCGCGGCTCCCGGCGCGCGCGAACGACCACGTTGCCGCCCCCGCCGGGGGTGAGCGCCTCGATCGCATTGTTGAGCAGGTTCAACATGACCTGCTCCAGCCGATGCGCGTCGGCGTCGAAGATGACGTCTGCGGCAGGCAGGTCCGCCGTGAGCGTGACGTTGCCGTCCTTCGCCACCGACGAGACGAGCTGCAGCGAGCGCTCGCAGAGCGCGCGGACGCTCGCGGGACCGCGGCGGAGCGGACGCGGCTGGGCGAAGTCGAGGAAGTCGGCGACGAGGCGTGCGAGCCGCTGGATCTCGTCGTCGATGACGCGCACGGCATCGAGCGCGTCGGGTGAGCCGCCGTTCTTCGACAGCGATCGCTGGAGGAACGACACGTGGAGGCGCGCGCCGTTGAGCGGGTTGCGGATCTCGTGAGCGAGCCCCGCGGCCAGCGTACCGAGCGCGGCGAGCTTCTTCTCTTGCTGTTGCCGCTCGCGCTCGATGCGCTGCTCGGTGACGTCGGTACCGAACGCGAACGTGACGGCGTCTCGGTCGTCGCGCGCGGGCGCGTGCACGATGTGCCACTCGAGCGTGCGCACCCGGCCGGAGCGGGTCGCCAGCGGCAGCTCGAAGAGCTTCGACCCACGATGCGCGCCGTTCGCCGAGAACCGCTCCGCCGCCTGCGCGCGGCACGACTCCGGGAGGAGCAGCTCGACGAAGGAACGCGTGAGCACCTCGTCCTGGGCGTAGCCCGTGCATCGCTCCGCCTCGCGGTTGAAGAGCACGATCGATCCGGCCGCATCGAGACCGACGACGACGAGCGGCGCGAGCTCCACGGCCTTCACGTGCTGCTCTTCGAGCGTCGTCGCTCGGCGCCCGTCCTGTTCCTTCCGCACGGACCGCTCCACGCGGGCGACGAGATCCTCGCGATACGTCTCGAGCATGATCGCGAGCTCGAGGTCGAGCAGGCGCGACAGCGCGTCCACGGTCGGCCTCGCGTCGGCGCCGAGCTGCTCGAACGCGACGGCGGTGAGCGACGAGCGGATGAGCGACATCGCCGCGGGCATGTACCGCTGCGGCAGCCCCACCTTCACGTGGACACGCCCGATCTGCGCCGTCTTCTCGAAGTACGCCTCGTCGTAGACGCCGCCGAACACGCGCTCGAGCCAGCGCACCATGGAGTTCTGCAGGCGGTTGATCTGCTCCTCGCCCGTCAGGACGGCGTGGGCGTCCTCGTGCTCGCGGATCCGCTCGTAGAACTCGAGCGCGACCCGCCGGAAATGGGGGGCCGCCCGAGGAGCGAACGCGGCGAGCAAGCGTGCATCTTCCTCGGAGAACCGCACGTACCGCTTGAGCTCCTCGAAGAGGGTTTCCATCCGTCAGCGAGCATAGTGCACCCGGCGCGCGCGCCGAGAGTTCGCCGCCTCGGCGCATGCTGCAGCGCACATGCCACGAACGTAGAGCTCCGAAGTCCCCGCCGGCGCGTGGACTTCGGCGCACGAAGCGCAGGGACGCGCAATGCTTGCGCGTCCCGCGCAGAGCGCGCGCCTCGGCATGGCGGCGATGTGAGCCCCCCGGCGACGCCTCCGAGAGCGGCTTTCGCTCACGCCGCGGTGCGGACGAACCGGACGATCCTACGGGCGACGACGCCGGGCGCGTCGAAATGCGGGCAATGACCGATCCCGTCGGGCTCCTCGATGATGGTGTGCGGAGGCAGGTGGGTGGCGAACCATTCGAGGTGGGCGCGAGGCAAGAGCCGCTCCGACTTCCCCCAGAGGAGGAGGATGGGCATCGAGAGCGACGCCAACGCCTCCGGAGAGGGCGCGTGCTCGAAGGTCGCCGACGCGAGCAGGTCGCGGACCGCCCGCCGGGCGAACGCCGCCGGGAACTCGTGCGCGAGGAGCGGGATGAACCACGGCGGCTCGTGGTAGATGCGCTCGACGAACGCTCGCGCTTGCGCGCGCGTTCGGATGTCGAACGACGCCTTGAGCTCGCGCCAGTCCTCGTCGGACACCCGAGCGCCGGCAGGCGAGAGGAGCACGAGCGCGCGGACCCGCGACGGCCGCGTGATGGCGTAGCGCAGCGCGACGGCGCCGCCGAGCGAGTTGCCGACGAGCACGGCCGGCTCGTCCACCAGCCTGTCGAGCGCGCTCGCCACGGCATCGAAGAGTCGCTCGGGAGTGAGCGGCTCCTTCGGATGCTCGCTGAAGCCGTGCCCCGGGTAGTCGGGCGCCACGATGCGCCGGACGTGGCGCCGCAGGCGGATGAACACCGGACCGAACGGCGTCGCGGCCGAGCCCAGCCCGTGGAGGAACACGGTCGTCGGCAGGTGCCCCTGCCCTCGCCCGTCGTACGTGTGCAGCCGCGCGAGCGCGGTGCTCACGTACGTGGTCGACAGACCGCCACGGCGGAGCGCCACGCGCCCGAGATGCTCGGCCATCGTGAGGAGAACCGGCTTCACTGCTCTTCAGTCTACGCATCCCACGGTCGAGCGGAACGTGGTGCTCGAGGGCGTGCGAACTCGATCCGCGCACGGCCGCGATCCGCCGCGGCGTGCGCGCACGCCTCTGCCGCGTGAGGAGCGCGATCGCGATGGCCGGCGGCTTGCACCGCGAAGACACGGAGCGCCCCGGCGGCGAAGAGAGCGCCGAGCGCTCCCGTGGCGCGACCGTTGGCTGGAGCTCCACATGAACGTCGAAGAGATCGCCGTCCGTAGCGCTCCGCGAGAGGCGGCGGAGTCGTCTCGACGTCCGACGCTCGAGGCCCCCGCGCTCGTCGCCGGGACGGCGCACCCCGCGCTCGCGGTCGCGCTCGCCGAGGCGCTCGGGGAGCCGCTCGTGCGATGCGACGTCGAGCGCTTCCCGGACGGAGAGCTCACGATCTCCGTCGACGAAGAGGTGCGCGGCAGGGACGTCTACGTCGTCCAGCCGACGATGCCGCCGGTCGGCGAGAACATCCTCGAGCTCGTGCTCGTCGCGGATGCGCTTCATCGAGCCGGCGCCGAGCGCGTGACCGCCGTGATCCCGTACTTCGGCTTCGCGCGCCAGGAGCGCCGCGTACGACGAGGCGAGCCCCTCGGGGCGCGCGTCGTCGCCGACCTCGTCTCGTGCGGCCGGTTCGCTCGGCTCGTCGCGATCGATCTGCACGCTCCCGCCGTCGAGGGCTTCTTCTCCGTACCGCTCGAGCACATCACGGCCATCCCGCTCCTCGCCGAGGCGGTGCGGCCGTGGCTGCGCGACGATACGGTGATCGTCTCGCCGGACCTCGGCGGCGCGAAGCTCGCACGGCAGTACAGCAGGCTGCTCGATCGACCGGTCGCCGTCGTGCACAAGAAGCGGCTCGACGGACGGAGCGTCGAGGTGCACGACGTGACCGGCGACGTCTCCGGCCGTCCGTGCATCATCGTGGACGACCTCGTCTCGACGGGCGGCACGATCGCGGCAGCGGTCTCCGCGCTCCGCGATCGGGGCGCGAGCGACGATCTCGTCGTCGTGGCGAGCCACACGTTGATGGCCGGCTCGGCCGCCGACGTCCTCTCGCGCGCAGGCGTCCGCCGCCTGATCGGCACCGACACCATCCCGCCTCGATCGGGAGGCACCTTCGAGCGCATCGTCGTCTCCGTCGCGCCGCTGCTCGCGGACGCCATCCGGCGGATGGCGCGAGGGCGCACGTGCGCGATGCATCTCGGCCCCGGGAGGTCACCGCCATGACGGCCAAGGTCTCGCGCGCATCGGCCGACGCCGGCACGATCACCTCGTCGACGAGCACGGGCGCGTGGGCGCTCGTGGCGACGAGCGCGCTCATGCTCGGCGTCCCGTCGGTGTTCTGGCTCTTCCGCGGCGAGCTCTTCGATCGCCGCATCTACGAACGGCTCGGAGGCGCGTCGTGGACGCTCGCGGACGCGATCGACGCGGACGTCGTCGACCTCGTGTCCGCGCTCGTCCGCCTCGCCGGCGCGCTCGGCACCGCGGCCGCCCTCCTCGGCCTCGCGGTCGCGATCGTCCCCTACCGCCGCCGCGAGCCGTGGGCCTGGTACGCCCTCTGGGCGATCCCTCTCGCGGGCACGCTCGATCTCGCGATCTTCGCCGGCTACGGCGCGCTCACGACGCGCGCGCTGCTCTGGGACGTGGGGATCCTGGCGCTCTCGGTGCTCGGTCTCGTCCTGCCCTCGCGCATCACCCGCGAACAGCGGCCGAGCGCGCCTGCTCCGACTCCCGCCCGAGAGGACGCGACGTGATGGACAACGCGGCGATCGCGCGCGTGTTCGACGACGTGGCGGACCTGCTCGAGATCCAGGGAGCGAACGCGTTCCGCATCCGCGCCTACCGGACCGCCGCTCGGATCGTCGAGTCTCTGGGCGAGTCGGTCGCCGCGATCGTCGCGCGCGATCCCGAGAGGCTCGAAGAGCTGCCGGGCATCGGCGCCGATCTGGCCGGCAAGATCTGCGAGATCGTGCGGACGGGCGATCTCGAGCTCCGGCGAGAGCTCGCGCGAGAGGTCCCCGACGGCGTCGTGCAGATGATGAAGCTCGCGAGCGTCGGGCCGAAGCGCGCCAAGCTGTTCTGGGACACGCTGGGCGTGACCTCGATCGCAGAGCTCGCCGACGCGGCGCGCGCGGGCAAGCTCGCCGGGCTCCGCGGCATCGGCGAGACGCTGCAGCGGCGGATCCTCGAGGCCTGCATCCGCGCGCAGGCCGCGATGCCCGGACGGCGTCTCTTGATCGAGGCCGACGAGGTCGCCGCGAAGCTGCTCGGCTGGCTTCGTGGCGAGCCTGCCGTCGAGAGGGCCGACGTCGCCGGGAGCGTCCGGCGACGCAAAGAGACGGTCGGGGACATCGACGTCCTCGCGGCCTCGCGCGCGCCACGCGCGGTCTCCGATCGGTTCGTCGCGTACCCGGAGGTCGAGCGCGTCGACGCGCACGGCGAGACCCGCTCGGCGGTCGTGCTCCGCTCCGGAGTCCAGGTCGACCTCCGGGTCGTCGCGCCGGAGACGTACGGCGCCGCGCTCGCGTACTTCACCGGCTCGAAGGACCACAACATCGCGATCCGCACGCGCGCGCTCGAGCGTGGACTGAAGGTGAGCGAGTACGGCGTGTTCCGCGGCAAGCGGCGCATCGGCGGCGCCGAGGAGATCGACGTGTACCGCGCCGTCGGGCTCTCGTTCGTGCCGCCGGAGCTCCGCGAAGGCCGCGGCGAGATCGAGGCCGCGGAAGAAGGCGATCTCCCCGCCCTCGTCACGCTCGCGGACGTGCGCGGCGATCTCCACGTCCACACGTCGGCGAGCGACGGACACGACACGATCGCGACGATGCGCGAGGCGGCCGCCGCGTGCGGATGGGCCTACGTGGCCATCACCGACCACGTCTGGGCCGACGGCGGAAGAGGCGTCGACCGGAACGAGCTGCGTGATCAGGCGCGCGAGATCGATCGGCTCAACGCGACCCTCGATGGTCCCGTGCTCCTCAAGGGCGCGGAGATCGACGTCCTGCCCGACGGCACGCTCGCGCTCGACGACGGGACCCTCGACGAGCTCGAGGTCGTCGTCGCCGCGATCCACTCGGAGCTGGACATGCCGGAGGACGCGATGACCGAGCGCGTGCTCCGCGCGCTCCGGCATCCCCGCGTCGCGATCTTCGCCCACCCGACGAATCGCCGGATCGGATCGCGGCCGCCGGCACGGATCGACATGTCGAAGGTCGTGCGCGCTGCACGCGACCTCGGAGTGCTCCTCGAGATCGACGCGAGGCCGGAGCGACTCGACCTCTACGACGTCGTCGTGCGCATGGCACGCGACGAGGGAGCTCGGCTCGTCGTCGGCAGCGACGCTCACGCCGCGCACGAGATGGCGTGGATGCGCTACGGCATCGATCAGGCGCGCCGCGGATGGTGCACGGCGGAGGACGTCGCGAACACGCGGTCGCTCCCGGCGCTGGCTCGCCTCTGCCCCCGCCTCCGCGCGCCGGTCGCCCGAGCCTCGCACCCGGCTCCCGCGACGGCGCGGGCCGAGCCGCGCGGCGCGGTGCCGCGAACGCGCCGGCCCGCGCGCAGGCAGCGTATCGGGGCCTCTTGACCGATCGTGAAGCGAAATCTTCGGGGATTTCGCGGATTCCCCGCGTGGGGAGTTTCCACGCGGCCCGAGTTGTGCTTAAGGGCGCATTTGCGCTGGGCGCGTGTCGAGCCTGTCTCGAACGCCGACGGGGCGCAGCTCCGAGCGCACCAGCACCACGAACGACGAGGGGGAAGCGTGAGCCGGGAGTTCCGACCAGGCGAGCTCGTGGAGGTCACGATCGTCGGCGGCGTCCGCATCAACGCCCGCGTCGTCCGCGCTTTGCCGTCTCCGGAGAACGAGCTCCTCCTCACCAACGACGCCGGCGCCTACTTCTGCGCTCCGGCCGCGCACGTCGTTCGGACGCTCGAACCGCCCGCCGGCGACGCCGAATCGTCGGCCGGCGAGCGTGGCCGTTGACGGCCGTGTCAGTCGGGACGGCGGGGCAGGCTCGTGACCGTCTCCGGCAGCGAGAGGTGCTTCTTCATCTGGAGGATGGAGTCCCAGAGGAGCTGCTTCACGTACGTCGGGTTGTGCGCTCCCAGGTCCTTGCTGCGTGCGACGATCAGATAGTTGTAGAGCGCACCGGCGGTGTCCTTGTCCGCCACGATGTGCGCGGCGGGCGGGGTCCCGGGCCGGACGTGATCGAGGTGGAACTGTCCGTCCGCGAGCTCCTCGTCCGTGAGCGCAGTGAACGGAGCGGTGTCCGCGCGCGTGATCATGCCCGCTTGGTTCAGCAAGCCTTGCAGCTCGTAGAGCGCGTTGCGCACGGTCGTCTGTCCGCCCTGGATGTCGAACGTCGTGCCGGTGTACGTCGTGTGGCACGTCTTGCAGAACGCCAGCGCCGGCTTCATCGTGTGGTCCGGCACGTTTCCGTTCGCGGCGACGGGGCTCATGTGACAACCCACGCACGCGTTCGCGATCGTCACGTGCGTCGACGTCGAGTACGCCTTGCCCGGGAAGTGGTAGCCGCCCTTCCCCGAGTAGACGTCGGCCTGCGGTCCGTCGTGCGGGCCCCAGCGGACGTTCGAGAGGACGTTGCTGTTCTCGATGTAGAGCGACACGTCCTTGCGCGACTTGTGACAGAAGACGCAGAGGTTGCCCGTTCCGTACGAGACCGCCGTACCGAGCGGCTCCGTCACCGACGTCCCCTCGGTCTTTTCGATGTATGCCGTGTCGTTCGGGCCGCCGGGCACACGCAGCGGCGCCTGCCCGGGCGTGTAGCTGCCCGTCACGTGCGGATCGTTCGTCTCGTTGAAGTCGTGGCACGTCGAGCAGTGGATGCGCCCGATCGTCGTCGCGCCTCCGTAACCGATCTCGTTGATCGCTCCGTTCGCGGCCTTGTAGCTGATGTGCCCCTTCGCGACGTTCGTCGGCGTGCCCGCGTCCGGTGGCACGATGAAGTTGTTCGCGACACGCTGCTGAATGCCGTCGATCGCGTGACAGTTCCCGCACGCGCCGCCTCCGACCTCGTTGTTCTGCGGATGCGAGTGATGGCTGAACCGCCACTGGTCGACGACGCCGTTGAACGTGTGGCACGGCGTCGTGCACGCCCCGCCGAGGATGGTGCCGGCATCTCCGCCGCCGGGCTCGCCCGGCGCACCGGGAGGCCCCGGCGGGCCGGCGGGCCCTGCCGGTCCGGGAACGCCGGGGTCGCCCTTCGCGCCGTCGTCGCCGGAACACGCGGCGAGGACGCTCGCGGTTCCGACCGAAGCGACGATCGCGGACAATCCGATGAGTCGGGTGAGAGTCATGTGCCTCCGTCGAGCGCGCAGCCGACGAGGCCGACCGCGCGCGAGCGGGCGCGACTTTGCACCCCTCAGGCCAAACGTGTCACGCGAATCGTTCCTCCTCGGCGTCGCCCTCGCGGGCGCATGCTTCTTCGCTTGCGAGAACGCGCGCGAAAATGCCTCGGCGCCGACGCCTTGGATGGGGCGCGTCGCCGATCTGCTCGAAGCGCAATGCGTGCGCTGCCACGCAGGCTTTGCGCCGGCCGGCGGCTGGCGCGCAGACTCGTGGCTCGGCGTCATCGGCTGCACCGCCTCGGGCGTGCCCGCGACGGCGAGCCCGGATGGCGGTCGAGCACCGCTCCTCGCGGTCCTCGACCGTCCGGACCATGCCGGTCTCGTGAGCGCGGAGGAGCGCGCGCTCCTCGAAGCGTTCGTCGCGTCGGGCAGTCCCCGCAGCGGTGACGGCGTCCACGGACGCTCCTTCGCCGACCCGCGATCGCCCACGAGCCACGGGCGTTTCCTCCGATCGAGGCGGTGGGCGCCGATGCTCGACCCGAACGACGCCGATGCATGCGCCACTTGCCACGACGGCGCGGGCCCGCGAAGACCCGGGATCACGCAGCCCGCCGCGAACGCCCCCGCGTGCACGACCTGCCACGTCCAGCCCGAAGGACCGTTCGCGTGCAGCACCTGCCACGGCCACCGCATCGACGATCCCTCGCGCCCGTACCCTCCTCGTGATCGCTGCTTCTTCCCGAACGAACCGGAGGACCGCGCGCACGCGGCGCACGCCGGAACGAGCCCCTCGCGATCGGTGGGCTTGCCGTGCTCGACGTGCCATCCCGTCCCCGAGCCGGGGCCCGCGCAGATGACGGGCGTGCACGGCAACGGATGGACGGACGTCTGGTTCGACCATGCCGTCGCCGGCCGCGAGGCGGTCTTCGACGCCGCGACGAAGACCTGCACGGGTACCTGCCACGCGCGAGGCGGCGCCCGTCCCGCGCCGACCTGGAACGACGCGCCGATGACGTGCAACGACTGCCACGCCTCGCCGCCGCCGGGGCACTACGCCGGCGCGTGCACGACCTGCCATCACGAGGCGAACGCAGACGGCACCGCGCTCGTGAGCCCGGTGCTCCACGCGAACGGCAAGGTCGATCTCGGCGACGGCAGCGGCGGCTGCGGCGCATGCCACGGACGAGGCGACGACCCCTGGCCGAAGACCGGCGCGCACGAGGCGCACGCACGCCCCGCGAACGCGAAGCCGGTGCCTTGCGAGAGCTGTCATCGCGTGCCCGCCCCGGGCGAGCGCCATCCCGTGGGGAGCGACGGCGCGACGGTCCGACTGGCGGGCCTCGCCGCCAAGGGCGGCCGCCGTCCCTCGTGGGATCCGACGACGAAGACGTGCGCCGACACGTACTGCCACGACCTCGGCGGAGGCGATTCACCGCGCCCGCGCTGGTTCGACGGCCCGCGCACGTGCAGCTCGTGTCACGCGTCGCCGCCGCCGCCGCCGCACGTGCAGTCGCCCACGTGCGGCGGCGCGACCTGTCACGAGGGCCGGACGGACGGCCTCACGATGACGCCCGCGGGGCGCATCGCCCACGTCGACGGGCTCATCGATCGCGCGGTGCAGTGAGACCTCCGCATCCCGACGACGACGGCGTCAGCGCCGGAAGATGTGGCAGCCTTTGCACGTCTTCGCGTCGGCCTGGTGATCGCGCATGTCGGCGTGGCAAGCGCCCGTGCACGTCGCTCGATCCGAGCGCGGCGCGGCGTGTGACGAGTGGCACGTCTCGCACCGGGCGTGACCACCCTTGTCATGGAGGCCGGCGAGCGTCGGACGCGCGTGACACGTGGCGCAAGCCGGCGGCTTCTCGGGGCCATGCGGGCCGTGCGGACGATGGCACGTCGCGCATCCGGTCGCGACGTTGGCGTGCTGCGCCTTCGCTTTGTCGTCGTGGCAGCTCGTGCAGGCCCCGTGCGCGCCGAGCGAGCCCGAGTGAGCGTCGTGACAGCTCGTGCACGTCGCGTGACCGCGCGGCGCCGTCTGCGTCTCGACGCGGTGGCAGCCTCCACAGGCGGGCTTCGCGAGCGGTGAGTGCGCAGCCCCGTGACAAGCGTTGCACGACGCGTGACCGGGACGCGACGCGGTCGCCGCGAGCTTCGGCGCGTGGCACCTCGCGCAGAGCTGCGTACCCGCGCCGGCGAGGCGGAAACCGTGCGGCGCGTGACACTGCGTGCACGACGTTCCCTTCGCATGGAACGCGTGGTCGTTCGGCGCGCTCGTGTGGCACGAGGTGCACGTGCTCGCGGTCGGCGGCGCGGCATGCGCGTTCCGGTCCACGGCGAGCGCCGCATGCCCTTCGCCGCGAGGGCCATGCGGAGCATGACAACCGACGCACGCGCTCGGATCTCCCTTCGCCGTCTTGGTCGTCGGATGCGTCGGCCGCGTGCTCTCGTGACAGCGGACGCACGCCTGCGCCGGCGAGGCGTTCGGTCGATGCGGATCGTGACAGCTCGTGCACTCTGCATGCGCCGGAACGCGCGGAGAGGCGATCGTCGCGACGCCGGCGTGACAGCTCGCGCACGCGCTGCGCGCCTCCGCGGGAGCGTGCGGCGTGTGGCAGCCGATGCACCTTTCGTGACCGGCGACGGCGGCGACGGCACGGTGATCGGCGTGACAGCCTTCGCATGCACGCACGTCCGCCTTTCGCGCGCGGTGAGGCTCGTGGCACGTGACGCACGCCTCGTGCGAGGCGACGCGCGGCCCGCGCGGTCCGACCCTGGGCGCGACGCTCGCGAGCGCGACCGCGGCCGGCGCGGAGAGCGCTCGATCCGCCGCGTGCGCGTCCACGTGACAGCCCGCACACGTCGTCCGCGCGAGCTCCTTGCCCGAGTGCGGCGCGTGGCACGTCGAGCACACCTGGCCCGGGAGCGCACCGTGCGGATCGATCGACGCACGCGCGAGCGCCCCGTCGCCGTCGTGTGGGGATACGCCCGCGGCGTCTCGGTCGAGCGAAGCGTCCGGCGCGTATCGACCCGAGAGGCCCCGCGCGAACGGCGCCGCGGGGGCGCCGCTGCCCCGCAGCCAAGCGACGACGGCCGCGTCGAGCTCGAGGCTCGCAGACGCGTCGAGCGGTCCGTCCGAGTCGGCTCGCGCGACGAAGGCTCCGTGCACCGCGCTCGTGCCCTCGTGGCAGAGCGTGCAGTCGGCGAGCACGACGCGCTCGTCGCCGTGGATCGTGTGGCACGCCCCGCACGCGACGCCCGAGCCGGCATGGTGATCGAGGTCCGGCGCGCCCGCGGCTCGCTTCTCCGGGGAGTGGCAGTCGCCACAAGCGACGAGCGGCTCGTTCGCGCCGAAGACGTGGCACGTCAGGCACGTCGTGGGCGCCGCCGCGCTGCCGCGGTGGCCGCGGCTCGCCTGAGGCTCGTGACATCGCGCGCACACGGCCTCCGTCGGCGGGCTCTCGTGCCCGTCCTCTCTCGGGTCGTGGCACTCCGAGCAAGCGATCTTCTTCGTCCCGACGTGCAGGACGTGCATCGGTGCCTCGCGCGCCGTCTTCCACGACGTCGGGACGAACAGCTCGGGCGAGCGCGGAGCCGTCCTCTGCGTGATCGCCAACATCGCGGCGCCCGCCGCGGCGATCACGGCGAAGACGAGGAGCAGCGTGAGACGGCCGCGCTTCGTCATGGCACGTGACACTGCCTGCAAGGCTCGTCGCGCCTCGGATCGAGCGCGCTCGAGAATCCCCGCCCGTGGGGGTTGCCGCCCGGACCACCGACGCGATGGCATCCGACGCAGAGCGCCTCGCCCGCGCCGCCATGGCAGCTCGCGCACGACATCGGATCGAGACGCGCCGCCCGGCCGTGCTCACCGCCGCGGGCTCGCACCCAACCCGGCGGGTGCGGGTTGCGTCCGGGCATGGCGACACCCGCGGCGCGGGCTCGCTTCGCGTGGCAGTCGCGGCAGAAACGCTCCGCGTCGTGGCAGGTCGCGCACAGCCCCGGGTTCGACTGGGCCTCGTCGGAGTGGCGCAGCGCGAAGCCCGCGCGATGGAGCCCGGTGAGGCTCGGACGATCGAAAGCGAGCTTCCACGGAAGCACCGCCGTCGTGACGCCGTGGCAGCCGGCGCAGAAGTTCTCGGCGTGGCAGGTGGCGCACAGATCGCGCGCCGACGCGGCGCGCACGCCGTGCTCGCGGACGAAGTCGCCTTCGTGCACGACGTGGCTCGAAGGCCGGGCGAGCTCCGCCGGAAGATCGACGTGGCATCCGTCGCAGTCGCGCGTCGTCCATTGTCCCTCGTGCGCGTGACACGTGAAGCACTGCGCCATCGGCGGTCGGAGCGCGACCTGATCGACCTTCCCGGCGGCCGCATGACAGGGCACGCACTGTCCGCCGAGCTTCGGGACGTGACGCTCGTGCGAGAAGCGGAGGTGCCGGCGCGCGAGGCGGACCTCCTCGCGCGTATGCGCGTCGCCGTGGCAGGTCCCGCACGGACGCGTGTCGTGCGGGCGCGCGTGACACGACGTGCACTTCGACGCGTCGGGTAGGTGCAGCGGGCCGGTGTCCGTCGCGCGAGCGACGCCCTCGTGGCAAGAAAGGCAGTCGATCCCCGCGATCGAATGGGCGCGGTGCTCGAACGGGCGCGACACGTTGCGGGGCTTGATGCCGAGCACGCTCGCACACGCCGCGAGCGAGACGACGAGCCCGAGGAGAAGGGACGAGCCGAACGCCCTCATGGCCCGCTCCTGTCGAACGCGTACGACACGCGCGCGAGGGCGTGCAGGCTCTCGCGATGCTCCGGCCCCGACGAGCCTTCGAGCGCCGTCGCGATCTCCCAACCGTCCTCCGACCTCCACGAGATCGCGCCGAGCGCCCACGGCCAGAGCGAGCCGCGGCCGCGCGGATCGTCGGGGCGCACGAGCTCGATCTCCGTCGCGAGCCGCAGCGAGAGCCCGATCGGGACGGAAGCGATCACCCGCGCGCCCGTCCAGCGCGCGCCGTGGAAGTCCACGCGGCGCGTCTCGAGCCCGATCGTGCCGGCCCACTCGTCGTCGAGCGCCAGCGTCGCCCGACCGATGCCTTGCCCGCCGACGTCGCCGCCTTGCACTTGGACGCTCCCGGTCGCCACGAGCTCGAGACGCGGAAACGCGCGCCACCGGAGGGTCGAGCCCGTGCTCGTCGCCGCGAAGTCACCGAGCACGGAGAAGAGCGACGTGCTCGGCAAGAGCCGGCCCGGCGATCGGTGCGCCGTGAACAACTCGGCGCGGACGTCGTCCTTCTGCGCGCTGATCGACGCGAGGGCGTCCGTCGGCCCTCGCGTCACGAGATCGAACGCGCCGCGCGCGGCGGCCGTGAGCCACGGCGCAGGCGTGAGCGCGAGATCGGCGCCGACCTCCTCGTCGACGCTCGCGCCGTCACGCCGGCGGAGCGCGTACGAGGCGCCGAACGCCGCGACGTCGCCGACGGCCTGCCCGATGCGTCCGCCGGTGGTCCAGTCGAAGTCGCGGTAGTCGAAGCGTCGCACGACCGGGAACCCGCCGAACGCCTCGACGGTGGTCCCGCCGAAGACGCGCCCCAAGCCGCGGACGCCGTCGACGTGGACCGGACGCACGGCGCCCATCGACACGACCATGCGGCCGACGCGGATCTCCGATCCCGAGCCCTGGTGGCGCGAGCGCACCGACAGCGTGAGGACGTCCCCCGTCGGGGACACCGGATCGGTTTCTCCCGTCGTCGCGCCGAGCCACGTGACGGTCTCCACGTCGAGCCAAGGGCGCAGGCGATCCTCGCCTCGGAGCACGAGAAGGCCCACGGGCGATCGCGTCTGCACGAGCGCGTCGCCGCGCAGACGGAGCGGGTCGGCGCGCGCGCTCTCCGATGGTAGGAGCAGGATCAGGACGGCCGCCGCCGAGATCCGGACGGCGCCGATCTTGCTCTGAGTGGCGACGGACATGGGCTCGATGGCGCAGGTCGACTGGATCGGTTGGGTGTCGATCGCGAGCGCGATCTGTGCCGCGGTGATCCTCGTCTTGCACCTCGTGCGCCGACCGCCGCTCCCGCGCGCCCGGATGTGGCTCCTGCTCGGGCTCGGCGTCTTCCCCATCGGCTCGGCCGGAACCGCGAACATATCCGGTTTCAAGGCGACGCAGTCGCGCACGTTTTGCGGCTCGTGTCACGTGATGGAGCCGCACGCACGGGACTCGGAGGATCCCGAGAGTACGTCACTCGCGGCGATTCATGCTCGGAATCAGATGTTCGGGGGAGACAACTGCTACGGCTGCCACAAGGACTACGGCATGTACGGCTTCGTCATGACGAAGCTCGGCGGCATGAAGCACGTCTACTACTACCTGACCGAGTATCACGACATGCCGCTCGAGCAGTCGAAGCACGACATCCGCATCGCGAAGCCGCTCCCGAACGAGAACTGCATGTACTGCCACACGACGACCGCGCCGCGATGGCTGTCGATCGGCGACCACGCCTCGTCCCTCGAGGCCGTTCGCGACGGGAGCATGTCCTGTGCGAGCCCCGGCTGCCACGGCTACGCGCACCCCGTCACGAAGCTCGGAAAGGAGCTGCCGCTCGAAGGGGCGCACCCATGAAGTGGAAGCTTCCGTCCCTCGAGAGCGAGAGGCTGATTCGGTGGGCCTGCGTGCTCGGCCTCGTCGCGCTGCCGATGATGGTCTGGTCGGTGATCACGCCGACCGTGTGGCCCGTCCTCGTGGCGCTGTCGGTCGGACAGGCGATCGGCACCTTGTCGTTCGTGCTCTACCTCGTGGTCGTCATTCGCGATCTCGGAATCGTCGCCCGGCTGCGCGGGCAGAATGCCGGCCGGGAGCCGGACGCAGCCGAGCAGGGCGAGTCCTGACGCGCAGCTCTTGCACCCGCGCGCAAATCTCGCGCGCGCTCGACACGCTCCACCTCGACGCGACGTTCTCAGCGCACCACGAGGACGAGCGCGTCGTCGTTCGCCCGCCCGAACCGCTCGACGATCCGCTGCGCGACGACGATGGGATGCTCGCGCAAGAGCGCCAGGTCCTCCTCGATCGACAGCTTCGACGAGATGCCGTCGGTCGTCACGATGACGAGCGCGTCCTTCGCGAGCTCGACACGCTCGGTGCGGAGCTTCAGGGGCGAGGACTTGTTCCCGAGAACGGCCGAGGTTCCCCCGAGTCGCTTCGCCGACCGAGGACCGCACACCTGGACCTCGACGTTGCCGACCACCGTCGACTCCAACGTGGACGGCGTGCCCGTGGTCACGGTCGCGACCGCCATGACGGCGCCACGGCTCGTGCCCACCGCCGCGTGGCACGCGTCGAAGATCTCTTGGCACGGGCTCGACGCATGTTCGTCGAAAGCGCGGATCACGAGCTGGGCTGCTTCGCGCGCGGCAGGCCCGTGCCCGAGGCCGTCGCAGACGGCGAGCACGACGCTCTCGCCTACGCGGTGGAAGGAGGCGTGATCGCCGCTCACCCTCTCGCCCGGCAAGGCGCGACCGTAGATTCCGACCTCCCGCCGCCGCGCGACCTCCGACGAGAAGAGCCGCGCGACGATACGCGTTCCTTCGCCGAGCCGCACGTCGAAGTCGACCTCCGTGGAGAGGCGTCGGATCGAGCCCACGCCGACGCCGAGCGACTCGCCGCCCAGGCGCGCCCAGGCATCGAGCGCGGCGGCGACGTCACGAAGGCCGGGCCCGCGGTCGGCGCCGATGATCTCGATGCCCCCCTCCCCGTCGCGGAGGATCGGACGGACGGCGATCCGTCCTTCGAGCGTGTGACGGAGGTGGTTCGTGCCGATCTCGGTCGCGACGAGGCAGGCGCGGTGCACGACGTCGGAGGCGACTCCGGCGATCGCGCCCGCCTCTCGGACGCGATCGCGCACGATGGAGATCGACGCTTCGTCGTAGACGACGGTGGCATCGAAACCGCGCAGCCACTCGTCGACTAGAAGCGCTTCCACTTGGTCACCGTGACGCGCGTCCCGACCCCCACCTGCGACTCGAGATCGAAATCGTCCACGAGGCGCTTGCTGCCGGAGAGCCCGAGGCCCATCGAGCGAGCGGTGCTGTAACCCCCGCTCATCACGCGGGCGATGTCCGGGATTCCGGGGCCCTCATCCGTGAAGACCACGCGGATCCCGGCGCGGAGGCCGTCCGAGATCTCCTCGATCTTCGCGGTGCCCCCCCGTCCGTGGACGACGACGTTGCGTGCGAGCTCGCTCGTCGCCGTCGTGATCGCGGCGATGGCGAAGGTGTCGAACTTACGCATCTCGGCGATCTCGCGGACCCGACGTCGTACTGCCATGACGTCGTCCTCCGTCACGAGCTTCAGCTCATGGGTCGCGAGGATCTCCTCGATCATCAGGCTCCTCTCTGCTTGGGGACGATGTGCCCGAGGAGCTCGAGGCCATCGTCGACGTTGAGCGCCGTGAGAACGCCTTCCATGGAGTAGCCCATCCGAATGAGCGTCGCGGCCACCTCCGGACGCATCCCGACGAGCACCGTCGTCGTACCCATCAGCTTCGCCATGCGCCCCGTCTCCGCGATGATGCGCGCGACGTAGCTGTCGACGATGTCGAGGCCGCTGATGTCGATCAGCAACCCCGCCGCTCCGTCCTTCTCGATCGTCGTGAGGACGTCGGCCTGGAACGCCTCCGCGACGGCGTCACGCAGCTCGATGTGTATCGTGGCGAGCAGCGTCGTGCCGATGCGGAGGATAGGGATCTGTCCTCTGATCACGACGTGCCTCCCACGACGGGCGGCGTGACCGCCGAGGGCGACGCCGGCGCGGGCGGCGCGGCGGTCGTGATGGCCTTCCCCACCATCCCGAGCGCGAGCTCGATGCCGTCGCTCAAGCGGCTGAGCGTGTGCATCGTCGAGACGTCCACGCCGAGCTGGACCATCGTGCGAGCGACCTGCGCCGTGATGCCGGTCAGGATCGTCTGCGCCCCGAGCAGGCGGACGGCGGCCGTCGTCTTCAAGAGGTGGTCGGCGACGCGCGTGTCGACGACGGGGACGCCGGCGATGTCGATGATGATGCACTTCGCCTGCGCCTCGACGACGTGGAGCAGGACGCTCTCCATGATCTGCTCTGCGCGGATGCTGTCGATCGCGCCCACCAGCGGCAAAAGGAGGATGCGATCGTAGACGCGGATCACGGGCGTCGAGAGCTCGCGGATGGCCTGCTGGTGGCGAACGAGCGCCTCGGCGTTCGCGGCGATGTACGTGTCGATCGCGAGCGACACGTCGAAGAAGACGATGCGCTGGATGCTCTGGAAGGCGGCACGTACCCGTTCCTCGTCCTTCAGCTCCGCTTGCAGCGCATTCAGGATCAGGTGCAGGTACTGCCGGTACGCGCCGAGGTACCACTTGGGCGCGAGGCCGATGCGCTCGTGCGCCGCGCCGACGCGGAGGCGATCCTCCACGTATTCCCTGTCGCACTTGCCCGCGAAGAGCCCGAGGAAATACTCGCGCTGCGTACGCTTGACGCGGCGGATCGTGGCGTCGTCTTCGAAGAACTTCCGCGTCTCCGGGTGCGCGAGCAGGAGCGAGTAGAACTGCTCGACGACTTCCTCGGTGACCTTCTCGGCGAACGGCCGGAGCGAGGCGAGGCGCTGCAGGTCCTCGTCCGTGAGGGTGAAGAAAGCCCGACGGCTCTGGATTTCCGCTTCGTCGAGCTTGAGGATGGTCATGTACTTTCGGTAGTCCGAGAAGGATTTCATCTCACTCCTGCGCAACCTTCGGTGAGGGGCGATTTTCGCATACCATGCTTCGCGTGCCGAACAGAGACCTGGGGGGAAGTCGCCCGGCCGAGCCCGTGACGACGTCGGCGAGGCCATCGGGGGGTCCCCAGTACATCGACGCGCTCGTTCGCTTCGCTCGCGTCGTCTCCGATACCGATGCCGAACAGCACGTCTTGTCGCTACTCGCGGATGCCCTCGTCGAGTACGTGTGCCCGGACGGCGTCGCCGTCTTCGCTTTGGGGCCGGACGGCAAGCTTCGGCTCGCAGCGGAAAAGGGGGCGCCCCGAGCCGCCGACGTGGTCGCGGAGCTCGACGAGGGAAGCGATCTCGGCGAGAGGGTGCGAGTCGCTTGCGGCGACGAGATTCGCGCGCTGGTGAGCAGGCCTCTGGTCGCCGGCGGCAACTTATACGGCCACGTCGTCATGCTTCGCAAGCGCGACCGCGAGCTCGACGATGCACAGCTTCCGGTCGCCGACGCGTTCGTGGACCTCGCCGCGATGGCGCTGGACCGGTCGGCACACGTGAAACAGCTCGAGCGGCAATTCCAGGAGCTCCGGGAGCAGCAGGAAATCCTGGCTCGAACCGAGAAGCTGCGTGCGCTCGGTCAGATGGCCGCCGGCATCTCCCACGACCTGAGGAACATCCTCAACCCGCTCTCGCTGCACCTCCAGGTGATCACGCGCGCCCTCGACCGTGGAGACACCGACGGAGCGAAGGAGAGCGCGCTCGAAATGAAGGACGTCCTCGCCCGCGGCCTCCAGACCCTCGAGCGTCTGCGAGAGTTCAGCCGTCAGTCGAAGGAGACGAAGAGCGAGCTGGTCGAGCTCGATCGGCTCGTCCGGGAGGCCCTCGCGATCGGGAAGTCCCGCGCGACCTCCGGCGGCGGGCGCGTCCCGAAGATCTGCGAGGAGCTCACCGGACCGCCCCCCGTGATGGCGGTCGGCAGCGAGGTGCTGAGCGCGTTCGTCAACATCATCGTCAACGCGATCGACGCGATGTCGAAGCAGAGCGAGCCGGGGACGATCACGCTCCGCAGCGGCCACGACGGCCGTGGGTCCTGGGTCGAGATCGCAGACGACGGACCGGGGATGCCGTCGGACGTGGCGGCGCGGATCTTCGAGCCGTTCTTCACGACGAAGGGCCAGGAGGGCACCGGCCTCGGGCTGTCGATGGTCCACGACACGATGCAGCGCCATGGGGGCACGGTGACCGTCGACACGGCCCCGGGCAGCGGCGCGCGCTTCCGGCTCTGGTTCCCGGCCGCGAACGCTCGGGCGTCCGGCGCATCCTCTGCGCCCCCGCGCACGTAGCGCGCAAACGCGGCGCCCCCATCCGCGCCGCGCGCGGGGAAACTCCGGCGATTCGGGCTGCCTCCACTCCGGCACGTGCGCTGCAGGTCGTTCGATCGAGCGCCGCGAGCGCGATCGGACGTTTCGCGATTCGACACCGGCGCTCTCTGGAGGAGATGCCATGAAACCGGATCCGAAGGACCGCGTCGTCATCCTGGCCGCCGTCGACCGAACGGAGGCGTCGGACTCGGTGATCGACACCGCGGCCGGCCTCGCGACCACCCTTCCGGGTGGCGAGCTCCACTTCCTGCACGTCATCGTGGAGCCGCCGACGAACGGGCTGTCTCCGCTGCCGATGGATGAGCTCTTGCGCCAAGGCCGCGCCTGGCTCGATGACGTGAAGACGCGGGCCCAGACGCGCTTCGCCGGACGCATCGTCGGTCACCTCGCCATCGGGTCGGCGCAGCACGAGATCCTCCAGCTCGCCTCCGACCTCGAGGCCGACCTCATCGTCGTCGGCTCGCACGGCAAAGGCGCGCTCGCGCGAGTGATGCTCGGCTCGGTCTCGCAGGCGGTCGTGAACAAGGCTCAGTGCGCCGTCCTCGTCGCGAGACCCAAGGCCTACCTCCCCGTCCCCGAGATCGAGCCTCCCTGCCCGAAGTGCGTCGAAGTCCAACGCGCGACGGGCGGCGAGAAGCTCTGGTGCGAGCAGCACTCGACGAAACGCCCGCGCCCGCACCTGCACTACTCCAACACGAAGCCGCCCGAGGTCGGCTCGTCGCTGCTCTTGCGCCACGAGTGACGCCCGCCGCCGCACGTCCTCGTCGTCGTTCGCGTACTCGAACTCGTGCTCGAACGTGCGGTTGCGTCGTCGAGATACGAGTACGAGTACGAGCACGAGCGCGTACACGAGCAGGAAAGCGAGAGCAGCCGCGCCCCTCGTCTCGGTGGGGAAGGCCGTCGGTCGGGCCGAGGTCGTCACCGCGACGCGAACAGCGCACCCACGACGTACCCCGCGAACGCGCTCGCGACTCCGATCGCCGCGAGCGACAGCGCCGAGCGCGCCGGCCTGCCCGTCGTGAGCTTCGCCTCGAGCGCGCCGAGCGTAAGGAGGAGCGCCGTGCCGATCGACAACGCCAAGACGAGGCCGGCGCCCGCGGGCAGCGCGAGGAACGGGAGCACGGGAGCGATCGAGCCGACGATCGACGCGACGCCGACGACGAGCGCCGAGCGCAGGCTCGCTCTTCGATCCACCTCCGAGAGGGCGTGCTCCTCCGCCATCATCACGGAGACCCACCGGTCCCGGTCCGAGCAGATGGTGTCCACGGCGCGTTCGAGCAGGTCGCCCTCGAAGCCGCGCTCGCGGAAGAGCGTCCGGATCTCCTCGCGCTCGACGTCCGGCGTCCGCTCGATGTGGCGGTACTCTCGCTCTCGCTCCGCCCGATAGAGATCGCCGCGGGCCACCGACGACGTGTACGCGACCGCGGCCATCGAGATCGACTCCGCGACCGCGGCCGCCATTCCCGTCGCCAAGATGACGCGCGTCTCGGACGTCGCGGACGCGACCCCGAGGATCACGCCGAGCGTGTTCACGATGCCGTCTTGCGCGCCGAGCACCAGGTCGGAGAGCCAGCGCCCGCGCACGTGCGGGTCGCGCTCCGCGTGATAGCGGCGCTGCTCGGCCAAGCTGAGCGGCGCGCTCGAGGCGAACAGGGCTCGCTGGGTCGAGTGGAGGCGCGGCACGATGGAGCGTACAGCAAAGCTCGTTCCGGACCGGACGCGCGAGCTCGGCAGGACTTCGCCGGACGAAGCCTCTCCGTCGGACGCAGGTCGTGCGCGTCGGCGCGCTGCGCGCGCTCCGGCCGTTCGCCTCGAGTCGAGCTCACGCCGGACGCGGCGGCATCCTTCGACTCGTCATCGACCGGTCCTCGACCGGATAGCCGAGGTCTCGCCAGCGCCGGAAGCCGCCGGCGAGGACCGCGACCTCACCGAACCCTGCGACCCGAAGCGCCACGTCGGCGAGCCTCGCGCGCGTGCCGTGGCGCGAGACGAGCACGACCGGATCGGCGCGGTGGGTCTCGAGCTCGCAGGTCCTCGCGACGAGCTGATGCAGGGGAATGAGGCGGGAGCCCGGGATGTGCCCCGCCTCGAACTCCGGCGCGGTCCGGACGTCGACGATGACGACCTCTCGTCCGCTCCGGAGCTCTTGGAGCAAGAGCTCGGCCTCGATGGTGACCGTCCCGTCGAGCTCGTACTGCACGCTCATGCAGCCGGGAGTTGCCAGAACCGGACCACGCAGGCCGGCGACCGAGGACGCGCGAGCTCGAGGGCGAGAGTGACCCGCGCCGTTCGTCGTCACGCGATCGTGGGAGCGGCGCTCACGCGCTCGCGCGAGGAGCGCGGAGCGCACCCCTTTCGCGCGTCCGCACGACGTGCATGCTCGGTAGATTCGACGATCGCGCGGAGAGCCGCTTTCTCCGTCACGTGCGCGAGGTCCGCGTCTGGAACGGCAGGTGCTGTAGGGCGGGCGACGAGCCAAGGCTCGGAACTCAGGAGGAAGGACATGTCGAACATCGCGATTCGCAAGAACGGAGAGAGCCCCGTCACGCCCGCTGCTCGCGAGTGGGAGCCCTCGCGCTTCATGCGTTCCCTCCTCGGCTGGGATCCCTTCCGCGAGATGATGCCGTTCCCGTTCGAGCGCTCGATGATGGAGTTCTCGCCGGCCTTCGAGATCAAAGAGACGAAGGACAGCTACCTCTTCAAGGCCGACGTCCCGGGCGTCCAGCCGAGCGACATCGACGTGAGCTTCACCGGCAACCGTCTGACGATCACCGGAAAGCGCGAAGCCGAGAAGCAGGACAAGGGCGAGACCTACTACGCCTACGAGCGCTCGTACGGATCCTTCACGCGTACGTTCACGATGCCGGAGGGCATCGATCCGAACGGCATCTACGCCGATCTCCGCGACGGGGTCCTGACGATCACCGTCGCGAAGAAGCCGGAGGCGCAGCCGAAGAAGGTCACGATCAACACGCCCGCCGGCCCGAAGGGCTGACGGCCGAAGGCACGCGAAGCCGCGCGCACTGGAGACGGGAGCCGCACCGAGGCGAGCCTGCACGCGCAGGCGAATGATCCCGAACGCGCGCGGGTCGTGACGGCGCCGGGCGCCTCGCGAGACGCGAGAGCGTCGCGAGACGTCTGGCGCGCTCCGTGCTGTAGGCGCGCCGCGTGCTCGGTGATCCACCGGCGCGGCGTGCGATGAGGGACTCACGGAATCTCCCGCGTGACGCAGCGGCGGGCGCTCGATGAGCGACACGCCGTGGCTCGCTTGGACGGTCGTGGCGCCGCTCGCCGGCGGCGTGCTGTCCTTGCTCGTCACGACGCGCGCCATCTTCGTCGCAGCGATCGCTTCGCTCGCGACGATCGCGTCGTCCGCCCAGGTCGTCTGGCAGGTCTGGACGCGCGGAGTCGTGCGACACGCCGTCGGCGGGTGGTCGGCGCCGCTCGGCATCACGCTCCGCGCCGACGGGCTCGGCGCGCTGCTCCTCGCGACGTTCGGCGTCGTCGGCCTGCTCGTGAGCCTGCACGCCGCGGTGCTGCTCGGCGCGAGGAAGCGTGCGGAGCGCTTCCTCGCGCTGTGGTTGTTCGCTTGGGCGGCGCTCGATGCTCTGGCGCTGTCGGCGGACGTCTTCAACCTGTACGTGACCCTGGAGCTGACGACGCTCACCGCCGTCGGCCTCATCGCGCTCGAGCGCGCGCCGGCCGCCCTCACCGCGGGGCTCCGGTACCTGCTGCTCGCGCTGATCGGATCGCTCTTCTACCTGACGGGCGTCGCGCTCCTCTACGGCGCCACGTCCACGCTCGACCTCGAGCTCCTCCGCGCGAGGCTCTCGCGCGAGCCCGCCGCGTGGGCCGCGCTCGCCCTCATGACGTCGGGCCTCTCGCTCAAGGCGGGCCTGTTCCCTCTGCACGCCTGGATCCCGCCTGCGTACGCGAATGCGCCCGCGACGGTCAGCGCGATCCTCTCGGCGCTGATCGGGAAGGCGCCGTGGATCGTGCTCGTGCGGGTATGGCTCGAGGCGACGCCACCCGCGCTCCACGGCCGGAGCGCGCCTCTCTTCGGCGTCCTCGGCGCCGGGGCGATCGTGTGGGGATCGCTCCTCGCGATCCGCGCGCGGCGCCTGAAGCGCGTGCTCGCCTACTCGAGCCTCGCGCACGTCGGATACCTCTTCTTGCTCTTCACTCTCGACGGCCCGCTCGCCCTTCGAGGCGCGGTGTACATGGCCGTCTCGCACGCGGCCGCGAGCGCGGCCATGTTCACGGCGGCCGGCATCGTCGAGCGCTCCGTCGGCCACGACGACATGCAAGCCCTGAAGGGCCTCGCCCACCGGCGGCCGGTGACGTTCTTCGCCCTCGGCCTGGCGGGTACGAGCCTCATGGGTCTGCCCCCGAGCGGCGGCTTCGTCGCCAAGTGGCTGCTCGCGCGTGCGGCGCTCGAGCAGGGGCAGTGGTGGTGGGCCGTCGTCGTGGTCGGCGGCGGGCTGCTCGGCGCCGCGTACGTGTTGCCGATCTGGCGCGGGTCGTTCCTCCCGCTTCCGCATGGGCTCGAGCTGCACGACGTCCCGCGCGCGACGGAGACCGTGAGCCTCACGCTCGCGGTGATCGCGGTCGCCCTCGGAGTCGCGCCGACGGCACCGCTCGCGTTGCTCGCCGTAGGGAGGCTGCCGTGAGCTTCGACGCGCTCCTGCCGTTGCTCGTCGTGTTCAGCTCGCTCGTGCCGGGCGTGTTCATCTTCTTCATCCCCGAGCTCCGAACCGCCGAGCGCACGTCGATCAACATCGCGGCCGCCTGCCTGAAGCTGCTCTTGGTCGCCTCGATCGTACGCGGCGTCTACGACGGCCGCCGCTACGAGACGCGCTTCCCGTTCGTCGCAGGCGCGGACCTCCTGCTCCGCGCCGACCCGTTCAGCTTGCTCTTCGTGAGCCTCTCGGCGGTGCTGTGGCTCGCGACGACGGTCTACGCCGTCGGCTACCTCGAGGGCTCTCCCCACCGGAGCCGCTTCTTCGGCTTCTTCTCGCTGTGCGTGGCGTCGACGATGGGCATCGCCCTCGCCGGCAACCTCCTCACGTTCCTCTTCTTCTACGAGATGCTCACGATCTCGACGTACCCGCTCGTCGTGCACCGTGGCACGCCCGAGGCCTTGCGCGCCGGCGACGTCTACCTCCGGTACACGATCGCGGGCGGCGCAGTCCTCCTCGCCGGGGTCGCGCTGCTCTACGCCCTCGCCGGCTCGGTCGACTTCACCGAGCGAGGCGCGCTCGACGGGGTCGCGCCCCAGCACCGCCCCGCGCTCGTCGTCGCGTTCGTCCTTCTCGTGGGCGGTCTCGCGGTGAAGGCGGCCATCTTCCCCCTGCATCGATGGCTACCCGAGGCGATGATCGCGCCGGCGCCCGTGAGCGCGCTCCTCCACGCGGTCGCGGTCGTGAAGGCCGGCGCCTTCGGCATCACGCGCGTCGTCTACGACGTGTTCGGCGTCCGTCTCGCCCACGAGCTCGGCGTCATGCGTCCGCTCGCGCTCTTCGCCGCGTTCACGATCCTCTACGGCTCGCTTCAGGCCCTCGCGCAGAAGGATCTCAAGCGACGGCTCGCCTACTCGACCGTCAGCCAGATCTCGTACATCGTCCTCGGCGTCGCGATCTTCGGCACGCTCTCGACGATCGGCGGCATCGTCCACATCGTCCACCAGGGCCTGATGAAGGTCACGCTCTTCTTCTGCGCGGGGAACCTCGCAGAGGAGCTCGGCATCCATCGCGTCGACGAGCTGCGCGGGGTCGGACGCCGGATGCCGCTCACGATGGGAGCGTTCACCATCGGCGCGCTCGGGATGGCGGGCGTACCGCCGATCGCGGGCTGGGTCACGAAGTGGTACTTGTGCATCGGGGCGCTCGCCGCGAACGAGCCCTGGGTGGTGGTCCTGCTCGTCACGAGCGCGCTGCTCAACGCCCTCTATTTCTTCCCGCTCGTGTACGACGCTTGGTTCGCCGAGCCCGAGACCGCGTGGGCGAAGCCGTTGGGACGCGCGGAGGTGCGGCCCTTCTTGCTCGTCCCGACGGTCACGACCGCGGCGCTGTCGCTCGGCGCCGGCGTCCTCTGCGGGTTGGACCTCAGCCCGCTCGGGTGGGCGAAGCTCATCGCGACGCGGGAGTTCGCCTTATGAACGGGCTCGCGATCGCCGCGTTCCTCTGCCCGCTGCTGCTCGCGGCCGCGCTCGTCGTCCGCCCGGCTCGTCCCGCCGTGTCCATGCTCGCGCCATGCGCTCCGCTGCCGGCGTTCGCCCTCGCGTTCGCGCCGATCGGCACGCTCGTCGACACGCCGTGGGCGCTCCTCGATGCCCGGCTCGGCGTGATGGACGCAATCGCACGGGGCTACCTCGCGTCGACCGCGCTGGTCTGGTTCTTCGCTGGCTGGTACGCGCGCGCATACGTCGAGGCATCGAAGTACCGCGACTCGTTCTGGTTCTTCTTCCTCCTGACGATGTCGGCCAACCTCGGCGTCATCGTCGCTCGCGACGCAGCCACCTTCTACGTGTTCTTCTCGCTCATGACGTACGCGGCGTACGGCCTCGTCGTCCACGATCGGGACGCCCCCGCTGCGCGGGCGGCCCGCACGTACGTCGTGATGGCGCTCGGCGGCGAGATGCTCCTCTTGACCGGGATCTTCGTCCTCGTGGGGAGCAGCGTGAACCTGCCGCTCGAGGAGGTCCCAGGCGCCGTCGCGGCGTCGCCGCGACGCCTTCTCGTCTCTTGCCTCCTCCTCGCGGGCTTCGGCGTGAAGGCCGGGCTCGTGCCGCTCCACCTCTGGCTGCCGCTCGCGCATCCGGTCGCGCCGACGCCCGCGAGCGCCGTCCTCAGCGCGACGATCATCGAAGCCGGGCTCCTCGGCTGGCTCCGGTTCCTACCGCTGGGCGCCGTGCCCGACGCCGCGGCCGCGACGACGCTCGTGTGCATCGCCGGCCTCCTCACGGCGTTCTACGGCGCGGCCGTGGGCGTCGTGCAGTCGGAGCCCAAGATCGTCCTCGCGTACTCCAGCGTGAGCCAGATGGGCTTCGCCGTGGCCGCGCTCGGCGTCGCCCTCACGCCTGCCGCGTCCGGCGCGGCGAAGCTCGCCATCGTCTTCTTCGTCGTCCACCACGCCGTCGCGAAGGCCGCGCTCTTCCTCGGAGAAGGCGTCGCGCGGGACGCCGGCACCGGACGAGCAGGCCGTCTCGTCCTCGCCGGGCTCGCGCTGCCGGCGCTGGCGATCGCGGGCGCGCCGTTCACGAGCGGCGCGCTCGCGAAGATCGGGCTCGCGGACGTGGTGGAGGACGCGCCCGTGGCGTCTCGCGCGCTGGTCGCGCTGCTCTCGGTCGCGGCGATCGGCAGCACGCTCCTCATGACTCGATTCCTCGTGCTCGCGGCGCGTGGGCGATCGCAGACGCCGCGATCGCCGCGGAAGGGGCTCTGGATCCCGTGGCTGCTGCTGCTCGTCGCCGGCGTCTCGCTCGTCGCGCTTCCTGCGCTCGATCGTCCCGTGGGCCTCGCGGTCGCCGCCCGTGCGTCGAAGGTCGCGTCGGCGACCTGGCCCATCGCCGTCGGTGTGGCGATCGCCTTCGCCGCGCGGCGCATCTTCGATCGCATCGGTCGCACGGAGCCCCGGATCCCTCCGGGCGATCTGCTCGCGATCGTCGAACCGCTCGTGATCCGACTCTCGCGATGTGCCGCCGTGGGGTATCACCTCGCCCACCTCGCTCGCCGTCGTCTCTCCGTCCGTACGCGCCGCCTCCTCCGACCGCGGCAGCGAGCACGACGCGCCCTCGCGACCCTGGACCACATCGAGGACCGGCTCATCGGCTTCGGGACGATCGGCGTCCTGACCCTGCTCCTCGCCGGGATCCTGGTGCCGCTCGTCGTGCGCCGGTGGTGAGACGCCAGCGCGCCCCGCCCCGTCTGGCCCGCGCGCTGCAACCGCAGGCTGCGTGATCCGAACGACCAGCGAGAACGCTCCACGCGCATCGCGCCGAACCCTCCTCCGGGCGGCGGGAAGCCGCGCTCTGGCGTTCGCGATCGCGTGGTGGGCGCTGCTCGAGGGCGATCCGGGCGGTCTCGTGTTCGGTGCGCTCATCGTCCTCGCCGCGACGTTCGTGAGCATGAAGCTCAGCCCGCCGACTCCCCCTCGGCCGACGCTTCGTCTCGTGGGATTCGTCCGGCTCGCGACCGCGTTCCTCGTCGGCTCGCTCCGGGGAGGTTGGCAGATCGCACTGCTCGCGTTCCGGTCCGGCCCGCCGATCTCGCCGATCATCGTCACGTACCGCACCCACCTTCACCCGGGCGCCGAGACGCACATGCTGACGAGCATCACGACGCTCATGCCCGGCACGCTCTGCATCGACTCGCACGGCGACGAGATCACGGTCCACTCGCTCCTCGATCAGGAGGACGTGGTGAAGAGGGACTTCGCGGACATCGAGGCGCGCATCATCGGGGCGATGCGCGCCGCGGACGAGAGCGAGGGATGACATGCACGAGTTGCGCGTCGGGATCGCCGTCTTCCTGCTCGTGAACGTCCTCGCCGGTCTCGTGCGAATGGCGCGCGGACCGTCCCTCGCCGACCGCATCATGGTCGCCCAGCTCTTCGGCACCACGGGTGTCGCCATACTCCTCATGCTGTCGATCGATCCCGGCCGGTCGACGCTGCGCGGGGTGGCGCTCGTCTTCGGGCTTCTTTCCGCGATCGTCGTGATCGCGCTCGTCCGGACCGGGGCGGGCGGAGCGAGCGGAGGGAGCGAGCGATGACGTTCCTCGAGATCGTCTCGGCAGGACTCTTCCTCTTCGGCGCGTTCTTCTTCCTCGCCGGGACGCTCGGCCTCCTGCGCTTCCCCGACGTCTACACGCGGCTGCACGCGTTGACGAAGACGGACAACGTCGGGCTCGGGCTCATCGTCGTCGGGCTCGTGATCGAGTCGCAGTCGGTGGCCGAGGCGGCCAAGCTGATCATCATCTGGCTGCTCGTGCTCGCGTCGAGCAGCATCTCCGCTCAGCTCATCGGCCGCTACGCGCTGGTCAACGGGACGACGCCGTGGAGGAAGCGGTGAGCGTCTACGACGTCACGTTCGACGTGCTCCTGGCCGCGACGCTCCCGCTGCTCGGGTGGCGCGCGATCTCGGCGCGCTCGATCGAGCGCGCGGTCGTGCTCTTCATCGCGTTCGGGTTCGTGTCCTCGCTCGCATGGACGCGCCTCGACGCGGTGGACGTCGCGCTCGTCGAGGCGGCGGTCAGCAGCGCCCTGACCGGCGCGCTGCTGCTCAGCAGCCTCCGCTGGGCCGATCGAGAGCCTCCCGCCGTGCGGCACCGGAACGGCGCGCTGCATCTCTTCGTCGCGATGGGCGTGCTCGGCCTCCTCTGGACCATCGCCCAGCTTCCGGCGCAGCGGGAGGGGCTCACGCCGCTCGTCCTCGAGTCGCTGGAAGATACCGGCGTCGAGCACCCCGTCACGGCGGTCCTCCTCGACTTCCGTGGTTACGACACGCTCCTCGAGGTCATCGTCCTCCTCTCCGCAGCCGTCGCCGTACGCATCGCTCGCGCGACGCCCCGATGGCGTGCGACGCAGGGGCCGCGGCTGCTCACGATGTTCGCGAACAACCTCGTTCCGGTCGGTCTGGTGTGCGCCGCGTACCTGCTCTGGACCGGATCGCACGCTCCCGGAGGAGCGTTCCAGGCCGGCTCGATCCTCGCGGGCTGCGGCGTGACGCTGCTCCTCTCGGGCCGCATTCGTCCGCCCGGCTTCTCGAGCTGGGTCGCGCGTACGGCGATGCTCCTCGGGCCCGCCGTCTTCCTCGTGATCGCGGCGTGGCCGTTGGTCGGCGGCGCCAGCTTGCTGGACTACCCCGCCGATCGCGCCGGAGCGCTCGTCTTCGCGGTCGAGCTCGGCCTGTCGCTGTCGATCGGCTTCATCCTGTTCGTGTTCTTCCCGAGCCCTCCTCGACCGGAGCGATCATGAGCCCTTGGATGACGTATGCATCGGCGGCGATTGGCTTGATCGGCCTCGGCGTGCTCGGCGCCTTCGATGCGCGCTCCAACGTCGTCCGCAAGGTCATCGCGATCAACGTCATGGGCAGCGGCGTCTTCCTCCTCCTCGTCGCGAGCGCCCGTCGCTCGCCCACGCTCGCGGATCCGGTACCCCATGCGCTCGTGCTGACCGGGATCGTCATCTCGGTCAGCGCGACCGCGCTGGCGCTCGCCCTCGCGAAGCGCATCACGGACGACGAGCTCGAGCGCCCCGACGACGAAGACACCGAGGAAGGGCGGCCGCCCGACGACCCCGGCGAGGCGTGAGCGTCTCAGCTCGACGGCGTCCGCACCACGAGGACCGGGCGCGTGCTCTTGGACAGCACGCTCGCCGTCGCGGAGCCGAGGACCGCCGCGCCGATCGTCGAGCGCGCCCGCGAGGCCATGCAGACGACGTCGACCGCGAGCCGGTCGGCGGCGTTGCACAGGGCCCAGGCCACGTCGCCTTCGAGCACGTGGACCTCCACGCGGATGCCCCGACGCTCCGCCTCGCGCGGCACGAGCCGCCGCAGGCGCTCGGTCGCCTCGACGATGCGCTCGTTGCGCGGCGAGGGACGAATCGGCGAAGGCGTGGGCCTCGGGATGGCCACCGAGTCCGGCAGGACGTGCGCGAGGTGGAGCGTGCCTCCTTCCGGCAAGAGCGCGAGCGCGTGCGGGATCGCGAGATCGCCGAGCTCGGAGAAGTCCGTGGCCGCGAGCACCTCCCGTATGACGGGGATGGCCGGCTCCGTGCTCCGAGCGACGGAGCTCGGGACGACGATCACGCTCGTCTGCGCGAGGCTCACTGCGCCGCGCGCGACCGAGCGCCTCCACAGGCGCTCGATCCCGGACCGCTGGTGCGAACCGACGACGAGCAGGTCGGCCTCGGCGTTCTCTCCGCTATCGACGAGCGCCGCGTCGACGTCGCCGTTTCGCTTCCCCACGACGAACGACACGCGCTCGTCCGGGATCCCGGCGCGCGCGAGGTCCGGTCCGAGGTCGCGCTGCAGCCCGTGCACGAGGACGGGACACGACTCGTCGTCGGTGGCCGCGACGTGCACGACGACGACCTCGATCGGCCCGAGCCTCGCGAGCAGCTCGAGCCAGCGCGCGGTCCCGCGCGAGGTCTCGGTCCGGTCGACGCCGAGGGCGACGGTGAGCATCTCTTCGCCGCGCAGCCACCGCTCGAGCCGCTCGGCGGCCCGGACGACGAGCACCGGAGCCGGCGAGATACGCACGAGGCGTTCGGCCGTGCTCCCGACGAGCCATCGGTTCGGCGTGCGGGTCCCGAGATGGCCGACGACTACGACGGTCGCGCCACGCGCGCGCGCGGCGAGCTCCCGCGCCGCGGCGCCCGCGACGACCTCGGCCTCGACGGACGCACCGAGCTCTCGAGCTCTCGCCGCGGCTCGCACCAGTCGCTGCCGCTCGGGGTCGTAGATGGGATCTCCCTGCGAGAGCGCGATCTCCGCGCCGAGGTCCTCGATCACGTGGACGAGCATCAACGGCTCGCCGAGCCGCTTGGCGACGAGCGCGGCCACCTCCGTGGCCTCTGCCGCGGCGGCCGAGAAATCCGTTCCACAGACGATCGTCATGGCGCCTCCGGACCCTCCGAGGGTCTCCCGGGAAGTGCCCGGGCCCCATGCAACTCGGAAGCCGGAGGCGCCCTCGACGAACGAGGCGCCGCGTCACTCGCGGCGCGACGTCGCGCTCGCCTTCGACGACATCAGGCGGTACGCGGCGAAGAGGCAGACGAGCCCTCCGACGACCGCGCCCCAGCCGACGCCGGCGACGCCGGCGACGGACACCTGATGAATTCCGTACGACACTGCTGCGATCCCCGCTGGAACGAGGACGTACCCGAGCTTCTCCACGATGAACCTCCGCGATGACGGCGCGCGCGCCGCCGGGTCGATGGACTGGGGTCGAAGGCGAGCGCAGGACGCGCGAACGCGTGGAGCCGACGGCTTCGGCTCGGAGGGCTCGCCTTCGGTGAGTGCCCGAGAGATCGCCTGGCGATCTCTCAGGCTCGCGGAGGACCACGTGCGGTCGCCGGGACGCGCTCGTCCTCGGATCGCGCGGTATCGGGGAAGCGAGGCGCGACATCGCCGGCCACCGGCGGCGGAGCGACGTGGACGATCGCGAACGACGCGGGCAGGGCCGGCGGCGGTGCGCTCGATTCGCGACGCGGCGCCGCCGCTCGCTCGATCGCGGGAGGCGCCCGATCCAGCGCGACGCGCGCCTGCGCGGTGTACGGACGGAGCGCGACCGTCCCCGTGCGTGCAGGCGCCGGCACGAGCGTGCCGAGCAGCACCTGCAGGACGACGAGGACGAGGACGACCGCGCGCCGGATCACTTCTCTCGAGCCGGACGCTTCTTCGAGACGAGGTGCAAGAGCGACGGCAGGAACAAGAGCGCGCCGTACAGGCACGCCATCTCGCCGATCATCGCGAGACGCCCGAACGACTGGAGGGCCTTGTTGTCGGCCATGATGAGCGAGCCGTAGCCGATGATCGTCGTGTAGCTGCAGAGCGAGACGGCGCCGAGATGCAGCTTCACCGCTTGCGTTACGTCACCGCCGAGCAGTCGCGATCGATCGTAGATGTTGAACGGATACTCCGACCCGATCGCGAAGGTGATCGGCAGGGCGATGAAGTTCAGGAAGTTGAGCTTGTCGCCCGTCCATGCGGCGATGCCGAGCATCCATACGACGCCGAGCACGAGCGAGAGCAAGACGGTGATGGTGCCCTTCTTGCTGGCCGTGGCGAGGATCACCACGACGGCGACGGCGAGGAACGACGCCGCGGTCGCGAGCGGCCCGTCGCGCTCCATCGATCGGATCATCTCCGCGAACACCGTCGAACGGCTCGCGGTCATCACCCGCGTCCCGTCGGGCAGCTCGACGTTGTCCGTCGACTTGGCGATACGGAGGAGGTTCCGCCCGTCGGACAGCGAGACCTCGGGCCTGTACCGCACGTAGAAGACCGTTCCGATCGTCCCGTTGTTCTCCTCGAACCGGCGCCGGAGGAGCGCGGGGAGGTCCTTCGGCTCGAGCGGACGGAGGGTCTCCGGAGGAATGACCTCCTCCACGCGGGCGCGCTCGTCCTCGGGGAGGTCGTAGAGCACGCGCGGCGTGAGGCGCTCTCGGATCCGTTCGAGGACCTCGAGCTTCTTCTCCTGCTCCTCGCGCGTGCCGGGCAACAGGTCGTGGATGGTGGCGATCTCGGCGATGAGCGAGCCCTCCGGATCGGCCGCGTCGTTCTTGAGGATCTGCTCCTTGACGAGCGGGACCTGCTCGGGCGTGTCCGCCAGCATCATCGCGCCGGCCACGTTCATCTTGCCGGCGAACACCTCCTCGGCCTTGTTCGACCACTCGCCCGCGCCGCTCTTCTGCGAGCCGCGCGATCCGAGGTTGTGGAAGTTGTACTCCCAGGGGTCCCGGAGGTACTCGGGGAGCTTCCAGAGGGAGAGAACGGTGAAGACGGCCGCGAGGCCGACGAAGAACCGCGGGTACCGCTCGGTGATCGAGCCGACGAAGCGAGAGACGACTCCGCGGCTCCCGTCGCTCTCGAGCGTGGGCGGCCGCTGCCGCAGCTCGGGCGGGAGCCACGACTGGATCTTCTCCAGGATGACGATCATCGCCGGCACGCACGGGATCATCGAGATCCACACGAGCGCCATGCCGACGAAGCCGATCCAGCCGAACTGGGTGAAGCCGCGGAAGCGCGTGATCGTGAGCGAGCCGTACGCGATCGACGCGACGCTCGCGCCGACGAGCTCCGCGCGGAAGGCGTTGAACACCGCCTCGAGCCGCGCGACCGACGGCTCCATCCCGCGCGCGCGGAACTCCCGGTAACGTGAATAGAGGACGATCGGGTAGTTGACGCCGTTGCCGAGGATGATGGCGCCGAGGAACGCTCCCGAGGAGTTGACGTAGCCGAACGCGTACGTCGCGAACGCGTACGCGCATCCCACCCCGAACAGCGGCGCGAAGCCGATGAGCGGGATCGACCACATCGTCCCGTAGAACCACGCGATGGCGCCGAGGATGAGCACCATCGCGAGGCCGGTCGCGATCGCCGCTTCGCTGAGGAGCGACTCCTTCTCCGCGACCGCGTTCGGGATGTCGCCCGCGTACCCGACCTGCATGTTCGGGTGGAACTTCGACGGATCGAGCTCGGCGACGCGGGCCTTGATGCGATCGAGCAGCGTGTCGCCGCCCGCGTCTCCCGTGCCGGTCGTGGTCGACACGATCCGCAGGCCGTGCATCGTCCCGCTCGGCGACGCGAAGTACCCGGTGGGGAAGGAGTCGTGCTTGTTCGCTCGGGCCTCCCACCGCGCGCGGAAGTCGTCGAGCCCGAGCGCCGGCTTCTTCTCCTTCTCCGTCTTCGTGGGCGCGGGCGCCGACGCGTCCGGGGCCTCCGCGGGGTTCGCTTGCACCTCCGGAGCCGGCGCGGGCGCCGACGCGTCGGGCGCCTCCGGAGCCGGCGCTGGCTCGTCCGCCTCGAGATCCTCGACGAGGCCGCTGCGGATGGCGATCTGCCGGTCGAGCATCCGATCCGCCTCTTCGAGATCGTCGAGGTCGGCGTAGAGCCACTTGTTGTCCTGAAAGAACTTCCGGACCTCCTTCGTGCCGCGCTCGATGTACGAGATGAGCTCGGGACCGCAGGCACGCTTGCAGGCGGCGTCGTCCGCGCACTTCGCGACGCACTCCTTCCTGTCGGACAGGTCCTTCTCGAGGGAGTCGGCGAGGGCGTCGATGAAGCGCTCGTTCGCGGAGCGCTCGGGCGACTCCGCGATGACGATGAGCGTCGCGCCGCCGCCGACGCGCCCGAGCTGATGCTCGAACGCCTTGAAGCCCGGGCTGTCGCGCGGCAAGAGCTCGAGGAAGTCGGAGCGCAGCTCGAGCTTCGACGCATAGGTCCACGATGCGGCCATGCACGCGAGCGCGAAGCCGAGGACGAGAAGCGGATGCTTGCCGCCCAGATTCACGAGCCAGGCGACGAAACGGCGAATCATGAAAATCCCACGATGAGAGCCGTGCGATCCCTCACGCACGGACAGGCCATGGTCGACACCCCTCGAGCAGGCGCGGCTCTCAAATCAAGAAGACCATGATGCGCGCGTGGAGACGAACCGCGACGCTCTCCGGCGGATCCTCCGGCGCGGTCGTCGCGCTCGACTCGGCGGAGCGTCGCGCCGGAGCACAGGCCGCGGCTGGCCACGAGGGGCCGAGCGGAAGGCCGCGCGCGCCGCTCGGCGCGCGCCCATCACTCGCGGGTCGAGCCACGACGCAACGGTCGTCGGAGCCTTCGTCGATCTCCAACGGGAGGTCGCTCTCGGACGCGAGGATCGAGACGTCGTGCGGGACCGCCACGGGCGCCGACGACGCGCGCGCCGCGACGAGGAGCATCGCGACGAGAGAGAGGAGCATCGCGAGCGGCGCACGGATCGTCCGTGGAGGCTTCGATCCAAAGGCTGTGCTCGCGCGCGCCCACATGTTCGGGCCGGACATTACGAAAGGAAGCCGCGAGAAGCAAACGCCCCAAAGGGCGCGGAACGAGCGGCACGCTCCGCGCGTCCCGCTCACGACGTGGCCGTCGCCGCGGCGCACGCGTCGCGTGCGCGAGGGTGCTCGGTCGCGCGCGGTCGTCAGGTCGGGCGCTCGCCCGGACCGGTCGCGACGGGATGGCCCTTCGCCTTCCAGTCGACGACGAAGCCGTGCGGCAAGTCGAGCCACCACGTCCTCGCTCGCCCCGATGCTCGAATGGTGGAGGTCGCGGGCCGGATGCTGGGACAACGGTCGTACGGACAGCATCCGCAGTAGACGACGACGCCGACGTCGGGCCTCGTCTCGTCGAGCTCGCGACGGAGCGCGCGCTCACCGTCCCTCGTCGCGACGGGCACGAGGCGGCGCGCGCCCGGGACATGGCCCGCCTCGAAGAGGTCCGACGGGCCGACGTAGAGGACGACGAGGCGTCCCGCGTCGACGTCGGCGAGCCGCGCCGCGAGCTCCGCCGGATCGAGGGTCGGAAGTCCGTCGGGCACGTCCTCGGCCCGCAGACGGCCGCACGCGACGGCGACCAGCGCCCCGCAGATCGAAAGAGCTCGTCGCCGTGTAATCAACGGCGTAAGCGACGCAAGCTCCGAGCCTCGCCCACGGCCGCGACTCGCCACGGACGCGCGGGAAAAGGCTGGAAGGACGATCAGGAGTCGACGTCGGAAATTCCGACCACGACGGACAATTGCAGCCCTACCAAACACCGTTGACGAAAGTTGCGCTTTTGCTCCGACGGGAGCGGCGCATTGCGGAGGTTGAGCTAGAACTGCGGCGCCATGAAGCGCCCCGTCGTCACTCTCCTCACTGCTGGCCTGACCGGTTTCGCTGCGCTCGTCGGCTGTGCCCAGGGCACGGACGGCATCACCGAGCTCGACATCCTTCCGGCGGATCCGGCCGACGGAGGAAAGAAGGACGAGGACGGGACGCCGAGCGTGAAGGCTCCCAAGCCTTCGCCGCCTCCGCTCGAGGACGAGGACGACGACGGCGAGCCGAGCAGCAGCGGTGGCTCGAGCAGCGGCGGCGCCAGCAGCGGCGGCGCCAGCAGCGGCGG
>ERZ777003.565-NODE-565-length-69936-cov-13.955152_pt1 | contig 69936 bp, 61 predicted proteins | sample MGYA00374956_ERZ777003 | MGnify/ENA primary metagenome ERZ777003 (study PRJEB29302, sample SAMN06268252) | bioreactor metagenome | isolation source: Joint BioEnergy Institute, California, USA | place: USA:Joint BioEnergy Institute, California, USA | collected...
CGTGAGGCGAACAAGACGTTCCACTTGACGGTGGCCCGTGCCTCGGGCAACGAGCGCTTGGCGAGCCTCTGTGAGCAGACGATGGATGAGCTGGACCGCGTGCTGTACCTCAGGCAGGTGGGGCTCATGCTCGAGCGCGCGGGCGCGTCGGTGGAGGAGCACCAGCGCATCATCGACGCGCTGGCCGCCAGGAATGCGGATCTCGCGGAGCAAGTGGCCCGCGAGCACATTCTGCCCAATCAGCGCGCGGTGATTGACGCGCTGATCGCCAGTCCCGGCCTCCAGGGGATCAACCTCGCGGACGTCTGACCGGATCGGCGAGCGCGAAGCCTCGAGTGCCGGGGAGCGTCGAATCAGCGAGGCTGGTCTGATGTGTGGTGGACCACCTGTGCCTCGGCGTGGAACTCCCGCCCAGCCTCCTTCAGCTTTTCGGCCGCGAGGCGGTCGGTGCGGGCGAACTCTTCCAGCTCGTGGCTGAGCTCATCGAGCTCTTCGCCGCCGGCCATCATCGCCACCACCTCCTCCCGGGTCACCTCCGACTTGCGGAAGGTGCCGTAGGAGCGGCCGCGATTGAGAAGGGTGAACCGGTCCCCGATCGGATAGGCGTGGTGGACGTTGTGCGTGATGAAGACCACGCCGAGCCCGCGAGCGCGCGCCTGGGCGATGTAGCGCAACACGACGCCCGCTTCCTTGACGCCGAGCGCGGCGGTCGGCTCGTCGAGGATCAGCACCTTCGCGCCGAAGTAGACCGCGCGGGCGATGGCGACCGACTGCCGCTCACCGCCGGAGAGCGTCCCGACTGCCTGCGCCGTGTCGCGGACGTGGATGCCCATCTTGGCGAGCTCTTCGCGGGTGATCCGGTCCGCCGTCGCTACATCGAATCGCTTGAACGGCCCCCAGCCGCGGGTCGGCTCCGAGCCGAGGAAGAAGTTCCGCGAGATGCTCATCAGGGGCACGATCGCCAAGTCCTGGTAGACGGTGGCGATCCCGGCGTTGAGCGCATCGCGCGGGGAGTTGAAGCGCGTCGGCTTCCCTTCGACGAGCAGCTCGCCCTCGTCAGGGGAGTGCACGCCGGAGATGATCTTGATCAGCGTGGATTTGCCCGCGCCGTTGTCGCCGAGGAGGCACATGACTTCCCCGGCGTAGACAGACATCGAGACATCCTTGAGGGCGATGACGTTGCCGAAGTACTTGGAGACGTTCCGCAATTCGACCAACGGCGTCCCGTTCGTGGTCGCGCTCATCGGCGCACCTCCATCGCCCGGTTGCGCACGAACCGGTTGATCAGCACCGCTGCCAGCAGCATCGCTCCGAGCACTGCCTGGAACCAGTCCGCGTCAACACCCATGAAGACGATACCCTGTTGCACCATCCCAAAGATTAGCGCGCCGAAGACGGCGCCGATCGCCGAGCCGTAGCCGCCGGTGAGCAGCGTCCCTCCGATCACTGCCGCGACGATCGCGTAGAACTCGCGGAAGTTGCCGCGCAGCACATCGGAGTTGGTGAAGGTGACGGCTTGGATCGTCGCGACGAGCCAGCCGCTGACCGCCGTGCCGATGAAGAGGAGGATCTTGACGCGAATCACCGGCACGCCGATGTTCCGAGCCGCTTGCACGTTGCCGCCCACGCCGGTGATCCAGTTCCCGAACGGCGTGCGGAGCAGGATCCAGGTCGCCAGTGCGGCAATGGCGAGCCACCAGAGGATCGAAATCGAGAACTCCGCGCCCGCGATTTTCAGCCGGCTGGCGAAGACCGCCTTCGCTGTCTCGTAGCCGGGAACATTGCCTAGGCCGCCAAGCTGTGTCCGCCCGGTGATTTGGCGTGTCAAGCCGATCGTGGCGCCGCGGACGATGAAGAGCATTGCCAGCGTCACGATGAATGAGGGCAGCCCGGTGGTGAGGACGATGTAGCCGTTGATGATGCCGACGGCGATCGCGAAGAGGAGCGAGGCGGCGATTGCCGCCCAGATATTCCACCCGTACTCGACGCTGAGAACAACGATGATCATGCCGCAGGCGCCGAGGACGGAGCCGACGGAGAGATCGAACTCGCCGCCGATCATTAGGAGCGCGACCGCGACGGCCAAGATGCCGAGTTCGGCCGCGACCTGCAGATAGTTCGCGGTGCCGCGCGCGGAGAGGAAGCCGCGATCGCCCGCAAAGATCGCGAAGAAAACCCAAACGACGATGGAGCCGGAGACGGCGCCCATCTCCGGGCGAACCATCAAGCGGCGCAAGGGATTGACACGAGCCAGTCGCTCGTCCGCCGCCGGACGCTGGCCGGCAACCTCCTCCGTAACTGCCATCGAGTCCCCCGGGAGTGTCCGGGCGGCCGCCGAAGCAGCCGCCCGGACGTGAAGCGAGTTAGCGAGTGCCTGCCGCGCTGAGATCCTTGACGCGAGCGGCGTTCTCCGCGGTCACGAAGCCCGGCCCGGTCATGAGGACATCATTCGCGATCGTGTTGAGGTTGGTGTTGTAGAGGGTGAGCAGGACGATCGGCAGGTAGCCCTGCAGGTACTGCTGCTGGTCGATCGCGAAGAGCATCTCACCGGCCTCGATGGCATCGAGCACCTCGGGCGAGAGGTCGAACGTCGCGAGCTGGATCTCGCCGATCTTGCCCGCGGCCCGCAGCGCGGCCAGCGCCGGCGCGGCGCCGGTCGGGCCGAGCGTCATGATGCCATTGATGTCCGGGTTGGAAGCGAGGGCAGCCTCGATGCGCTGCTGCGAGCCAGTCGGGTCCGCCAGGTCAACGGCCAGTACCTCGACCGTCGCGCCAGCGGCCGTCATCGCGTCCGTGAAGCCCTGGCAGCGAAGATCGAGCGCCTGGTTACCGACCTCCTGATTGACGCAAAGCGCATTGGTGACGCCAGCGGCCGCCATCCGCTCACCGCCGCCGAAGCCCGCCTCGTACTCGGTCTGACCGACGTGCGTCAGGACGCCAAGCTCCTTGGCGACGTCGCTACCGGAGTTCATCGAGATGACGGGGATACCAGCCTCGACCGCGCGCTGAATGGCCGGGCCGAGCGCATCGGGATCGGGGATCGAGACGACGAGGCCGTCCGGGTTCGAGGCGACGGCGGCGTCGATCAGCTGGGACATCGCCACCATGTCAAAGGTGTTGGGCGCCTGATATTCGACCTGGACTCTCATGTCCTCGGCCGCTTGCTGCACGCCGCGCTGCACGACGGACCAGAAGGGATCGGACGCCTGCCCGTGAGAAACCACGACGAAGCGGAGACCGGCGCGGTCATCATCCTGACTGAGGGCGTGAGTAGTCACGCCGACCGTGCCGATGAGGGCTACGAGCATAATCGCGAGCAATCGAATGTGTCGGGTCATGGTCACCAACTCCTCCGTTGCTCAGGCGGCGCTCCAGCGAGCCGCCGCGAACCGCTCATTCGGATACTTCATGCTCTTGACCGTCTTCTCTCTACTTCCGCGTTCCTCCTTTCTGCCACGGGCCGTCCATCGCTGAACGCCGCCAGTAGGCGCTGCGCCCGGTGGATGTGGCACTCGCAGCAGGGCCCATCATGCTGCCTGTGGCGTAGCTGACGGCCGCCGACCGTTAGCCACACCGCACATCCGTTGGGAATGGACTGCATCATACAGCACAGGCCAAAATAGCTGCACATCGTCGTCACCGGAAAGGCGGCAGGTGCGCCAATCCATCGCCTTGCCGCGATCTGAGCGCGGCATGCCGGCGCGGAGTCAGCTAAGCGTTGCGCGGGGCGCCGGCGACGTCGATGGGAGACGCGCCTCGGTCGTCGGGTCGAAGAGGTGGAGGTCGGCGGGGGAAAAGCTCAGCCAGATGCGATCCCCGATTGACGGCGCTGGCCCGGCCGGGATGCGGATGACCGCCTGCTGGCCGTCGACGCGCGTGTCGACCAGTAGCTCGTTGCCCAAGTCCTCGACCAGGTAGACCTCCGCCGGGATGGCGCGCTCGTCCGGGTGATGGCTGAGGGTGATGTGCTCCGGGCGGACGCCGAGCGCGAGACGCGCGAGTGACGCCTGCCGCACGGCCGCCGCCTGCTCCGGTGGCAGCGGATATCGGACGTTGGGGCCGGTGAGCCAGAGCTGGCCTTCTTCCGCCTGAACATCCAGCGTCAGGAAGTTCATCGGTGGGCTGCCGAGGAAGCCGGCGACGAACATGTTGACCGGCTGGCGGTAGACCTCCCGAGGCGGGCCGACCTGCTGAAGCACGCCCTTGTTCATGATCGCGACCCGGTCGGCGAGTGTCATCGCTTCCGCCTGGTCGTGGGTGACGTAGATCGTGGTCGTCGCCAGGTCGCGCTGGAACCGCTTCAATTCGCCACGCATGTGCAGGCGCAGCTTGGCGTCCAGGTTCGAGAGCGGCTCGTCCATCAGGAAGACGGATGGCTCGCGGATGATCGCTCGGCCCAAGGCGACTCGCTGCCGCTGGCCGCCGGAAATCTCACGCGGCTTGCGATCGAGCAGGTCAGCGATTTGGACCCGCTCGGCCACCTCCTGCACGCGCCGCTTGATCTCGTCCTTCTTGAGCTTGCGGACGCGTAGCGGATAGGCCAGGTTCTCGAAGACGGTCAGGTGGGAATAGAGCGCGTAGCTCTGGAAGACCATCGCGATGTTGCGGGAGCGCGGCGGGAGATCGTTGACGACGACATCGCCGATGCGGATCACGCCGGAGGTGATCTTCTCCAGGCCGGCGAGCATGCGAAGCGAGGTCGTCTTGCCGCAGCCGGACGGCCCGAGGAGAACCATCAACTCGCCGTTCTCGACTGACAGGGTGAGATTGTCGACGGCCAGCACATTCCCGTATTTCTTGGTCACCTGCTCGAAGCTGACAGGCGCGGACTGGCCCGTGCGGGCGCCGGTCAGCGTCAGAGCCGTTGCCGTCATCCCGTCACTCCTCCCACCGTCAAGCCACGCGTCAGGTGTCGCTGCGTCAGAAAGGCGAGGATGAGCACCGGCACGGTCGCGAACACGCCGGCGGCCATTAGGTTGCCATAACGAATCTCGAACTGCGTGATCTGGCCGGCGACCGCGATCGGCAGCGTCTGGTTGCGCGAGTTGAGGATCAGCGCGAAGAGGAACTCGTTCCAGGACGAGATGAAGACGAGGATGAACGTCGCGGCCAATCCTGGCCGGGCCAGCGGGACGGCGATCTTACGCAGGACGCCCAGGCGCGTGTCCCCGTCAACGAGCGCGGCTTCTTCCATATCACGCGGGATGTCCCGGAAGAAGCCGATCATCATCCAGACGACGAGCGGAACCTCGACCCAGGCATGGATCAGGCCGAGTCCGAACCGCGTATCGAGGAGGCCGATCTGCTTGTAGATGTAATAGAGCGGGATCAAGCTCAAGATCGGCGGAAACATGCGTACGGTGAGAATTGTGAAGAGGAGATGGTAGTTGAAATTCTTTGGCAGCCGGAAGCGTGACAGGGCGTAGGCCATCAGCGAGCCGACCGTCACCGCGACGACGGCGGCGGTCAGCGCGGTGAGCAGCGAGTTCCAGGCGTAGCGGTCGAAGCCTTGAGAAATGAGGATGTCCCGGTAGTTCTCCCACGTCGGCCGCTTGACGATCATCGTCGGTGGGCGGGCGGTGAATTCGGCCGTGTCTTTGAAGGACATGTTGATCATCCAGTAGACGGGGAAGAGGACGATCGCCAGGACGAGGGCAATCCCCGCGTAGCGAAGCAGTGTCCCTATCCGGCTCTCACCCGCCATCACGCGCCTCCCGGAACCCCGTCATTCTGCTGGAGCGGAGTAGTCCGCCATCACGCGGCGCACGTAGATCGTCGCGACGATCACCAGGGAGAGTTGGAACAGGAACGAGAGCGCCGCCGTGTAGCCGAAGTCGAACTTCGGGATGAACTCTTGATAGATCGTGTAGGTCATCGAGTAGTTCTGCGAGCCGGGGCCGCCGCGCGTCATGACGAGGATCTTGTCGAAGATGCGCGCCGAATCGATCACCCGCAGCAGGATGACGACGAGCAGCACCGGCTTCAGGAGCGGCAGCGTCACCGTGCGAAAGGTGAACCAGGGTGACGCGCCATCAATCGCGGCCGCCTCATATGGATCGCGGGGCAGGGAGATCAGGCCGGCGTAGAGCAGCAGGAAGACGAACGGTGTCGTCTGCCAGACGTCTACTGCCATCAGGGCATAGGTGGCGACGTCCGGATCGGACAGCCAGTAGACATCGCCAAGGCCGACCAGGTTCAGCAAGTAATTGAAGATGCCGAAGGCAGGGTCGTACATGAAGCGCCAGGCAACGGCGACGCTCACCGGCGGCATGATGATGGGGATGATCAGGAGCGAAGTGATCAGGCCCCGACCGCGGGCGAGCTGTGAGACGAGAAGCGCAATGAGGAGGCCAAGCAGCACCTCCATCGCCGTCACGCTCAGCGACCACTTGATCGTGAACGCCGCGGACTGGCGGACGAGGGGATCTTCGAACGCGCGACGGAAGTTGTCGAGGCCGATGTAGGTCCGCTCTAGCGAGCCGCGGATGAGCCGCGCCCGGCTGAGGGAGAAGAGGAGCGCCGAGGCCGTCGGGTAGATGGCGAAGAGGGCGAACATGGCGATCGCCGGAGCGACGAGGAGCCAGGCAAGATTTCGCTCCCACCAAGGGGCGCGCGCCGAAACCGGCCGGACGCGCGCTGCCTCTTGAGCCCGAATGCGGATCGCCATGTTCGCTCGTCAGCGAGTGCCAAGCGCTAGTCTTCGAGCACCCCTTCGCGGACCATCAGGTCGCGGATTTCCTTGTTGGCATTCGTCAGCGCATCCTCCGGTGACGTCTGCCCGGCGATCGCCTCGGCGATGTAGCGGCCGTAGATCGCCTCGGCGGCGTTGTAGTGCGGCGTCCGTGGGCGAGGCACCGCCTTGCGCGCCGCTTCGAGCAGGCCAGGGAGGAACGGCAGCTTCTCGACCGCTTCCTGATCGGTCAGCACGCTCGTCCGCGTCGCCGGTATGTTGTTGTCAAGTAGGAGCCGCTTCTGCTGCTCGGGCGCGGTAAGCCAGACGATGAAGTCGAGCGCCTGCTCGGGGTTCTGGCTCCCTTCCGGGATACCGAGCAGCCAGTTGCCGGTCATGTTCTTCGACTCGGCGCCGGTCTGCGCCGGCTCCGGCCCGATGGCGACCTTGCCGACGACTTGCGAAATGTCCGGATCCCAGATCTGTAGGAGCAGATCCGGCCAGATGTCGGCGGCCATCGCGATGCGGCCGCTGTACATGTTGGTGCCCATGTCGGCGTGCTGGACGTTTTCCACGCCCGGCGGGGCCAACTTCGCTAGCTCGAGGTGCTTGCGTAGCGCCTCCTGCGCCTCGGGCGTGTCGAGCGTCGGCTCCTTTGGATCGTTGTTGTCGTCGAAGAGATCGCCGCCGTGGCCGCGCAGGATCGGCAGGAAGCTGGTGGCGGCGGGGTTGCCGGCGACGCCGCGCAAACCGAATCCGTAAAGGTCTTCGCTCTTCTTCGCCTCGGTGATCGCTGCTGCCGCGTTCAGGACGTCGTCCCATGTTTGCGGCACTTCGAGGCCCAATTCTTCGAGGACGTCCGTGCGCCAGGCGAAGACTTGGACATTGCCGACCCAAGGAATGCCTCGGAGCCCGCTGCCTGGCGGGAAATCGCCGAGCGCGAGCAGCTCCGGCACAAAGTCCGGATCGCGCTCGTACCCAAGCTCTTCCAAGTTCATCAGGAACTCGCCGCCGGCAAACTGGGGCATCCAGGGGTCGTCCATCGAGACGACGTCGTAGGCGCCGGTGGCTTGCGTGAGGTTGATCGTGAGGCGTTCGAGCAGACCCTCGAAGGGGAATCCCTGAACCTCGATCTCGATGCCGTTGGCCTCGGCGTATTCGTCAATGAGCGGCTGCGCGGCTTGCTGATCGGCGTTTTGCATCGCGACGACCAGCTTGCCGCCCTGGCGGCGGAGGATGGCGGGCGCTCCACGGCGGGATGGCGCGGCGGCGGCAGAGGATGCGCCGGCCGTGACGAGTGCGGCGCTAGCGACGGCTGTTGACCTCAGGAGTTCGCGTCGATTGATCAGGTTGGCTTCGGTCGGCTTGGTGTCATTGTCCACAGTGCACCTCCCTGGTTGACGCTCTGCACGACAGCCGGAAAAGTGTCAACGCCGGTCACGCGCTCGTTCGCGCCTAATCGAGGCTGGTTCCGTACCGACAACGCGGCCGCCCACGCACCTCCTTTCCTGATTCGCTGGTTGTGTCCGCTACGGTACCAGAGCCGCGCGCGGCTGTCATCTCGTGCTGGCGGCGACGCCGTAGAGGCCACGCCGGCGGACAGGGGAGTGCTCGGGTAGGTCCAGGTCGGCGATGCCGAGCGCGCCCTTCTGGTAGACCGGGTCATCCGGGCTGAGCGGCAACGCCACCTCGCAACCCGTCGCGCCCGCTTTGTAGCTCCCGACCACCGCCTCGAGGACGAAGGCGCCGTCCTCGCCGGTCGCCGCCGGACGCGTGCCGTGCAGGACGGCGTCGCGGAACGCGGCGACGGACTCGGTGTGGCCGTATCCAGGGCCGCGCTCCGGCTCGTATTGACGCTCGCCGGAGCGGCCATAGACGTGGATCGTGTCTGGCGCGACGAACGGATGCGTGAGGTTGTCCTGGTTGGTCAGGATGATTCGGCCGTCCGAGCCGGAGAGCTGAAGACCACCCGGCCCCTTACCCCAGGCCATGTTGACCATTGCCTGACCGCTCGGGAGGGTGAAGCGGACGAGCGCGTAATCCTCGACGTCGCCGTCGCTATCGAGCCGGCGATCGACGAAGGCGTTGACGCTCGTCGGCCGCTCGTCGAAGAACCACCAACTGAGATAGACGGCGTGCAGCATGTCCATCAGCACGCCGCCGCCCGATTCGCGGACGTCGTGCCGCCAGCGCGGGCGGTAGGAGGCCGCTCCCGGCCGGTCCTCGACGCTGAGCAGGTTGAGGATCACCGTCTCCAAACGGCCGATCTCGCCGCTGAGGACGATCTCTTTGATGGACTGGTAGACGGGCATGAAGGTGTAGTTGTGGACCGTGGCGAGGATGACGTTGTGGCGCTTGGCCGCCTCGACCATCTCCCACGCCGCGGCCGGCGTCAACGCGAGCGGCTTCTCGGCGAGGATGTGCTTGCCGGCAGCGGCGGCCGCGAGCGCGATTTCCGGCCGGAAGCGCTGCGGCGTGGCGATCACGACCGCATCTATGTCCGGCCGCTCGAGTACCGCTCGCCAGTCGTTGGTGCAGCCGTCTGGCCCGACCTTCCCCGCCTCCGCCGCTGTCTTGAGTCGCTCCGGCGTCGGGTCAGCCAGCGCGACGAGCTCGATCCCGTCGAGCGATTGCACCGCCGGGATGAAACCGTACATCGCGACGTTGCCACAACCGATGATGCCCAGGCGGACCACCGCGCTCGCTCCTCCCTGTCGTGTATCGTCATCCGTCACGGGCAAGCTTGGTCCCTCGCCCGCGGATCACTCACGTTGCCCCGCTCGTCGCCTCAGATGAGCTCGCGGAGGAAGGCGACGGTGCGCTCGACGCCGGCGATGCCCGGCAGATACGGGTCCTCGTTCTCGATGCTCACCACGTCGTCGTAGCCGATGTCTTGCAGCGCGACGAAGAACTCACGCCACCAGCGCGCATCGTGCCCATAGCCGGGCGTGCAGAAGTACCACGGCCGCTCCCGCACGGTGACGTCCGGGCGGTTGTCGATCACGCCGACCAGCGCCTGATTGTGGCGGTGCATCGCGACGTCCTTGATGTGGACGTGGAAGATCGCGGGGCCGAGCGCGCGGACGCAGGCGGGCACATCCATGCCCTGCCACATCAGGTGGCTCGGATCGAAGTTCGCGCCAATTGATTCGCCGACCGCCTCCCGCAGCCGCAGCAGCGTCGGGACGTTGTAGACCAGGTTGACCGGGTGCAACTCGAAGCAGATGCGCCGGACGCCGTGCTCTTGCGCGTAGGCGGCGAGTTCGGTCCAGAGCGCGATCACTTGGTCCCACTGGCGGCGGACGGTATCGAGCATGTCTTCTGGCCAGGGATACGCGACCCAGTTCGGGATGCGCGAACCCTCGGCGTCGCCCGGCGCGCCGGATTGGGCGATGATCCGATCGACCTCGAGTAGCTCGGCGAGCCGGATCGTCTTGCGCGTCAGCTCGGTGTGGTCGCGGCCAACGACGGGGTGGCAGGGGAAGGCGCTGATGTTGAGCGCGGAGAGTCGCAAGCCATGCGCGTCCAGCTTGGCTAGCAGCTCCCGCCGCGCGTTCGCGTCCTCCAAGAGGTGATCCGCGTCGAGATAGGGAGCGGGGCACTGCCCTCCGGTCGAGAGCTCGAGCCGGGTGATGCCCAGGGCCGCGGCACGCCGCAGCGTCTCGTCCAGGTCGCCCAGCCCTGCCGACTCGGCGTAGAGCCCGATCTCCATCGTCGCACCCAGCCTCTCAGTATTCGGATCGTCGTTCGCGGGCGGTACGCTAACAGCGGCCGTCCGCGCTGTCAACGGCGATCCAATTGGCTGAGACCGAGCCGGTGATTCCTTGGGCTCGCGGCGCTTGGCAAGCGGCGCGGGTCACTCGTCGCTGACGACGAGCGCTTCGAGCAGGGCCGTGAGATCGGTAAAGACGAGGTCCGGCCAGACTGCCGCGTGCGGAATTTCCTCGCGCGTCGAGACGCCGGTCAAGACCAGGACGGTCAGCATTCCCGCTCGCTTTCCGGCGATGATGTCGGTATCGAGGCGATCGCCGACCATGACGGCCTCCGCCGGCGTGACGCCCATCCGCTCCAGCGCCATTTCCAGCACGAGCGGCTCCGGCTTGCCGATGACGAGCGGCGCCTGACCGCTGGCCGTCGCAATCGCCGCCACGATGCTGCCGGCGCCGGGAACGAGACCGTGTTCCGTCGGCAGGGTGGCATCGGTGTTGGTCGCGATGAAGCGGGCGCCAGCGCGGATGGCGGCGTTGGCGTGCTTCAGCTTCTCGTATGTGAACTCCTGATCGAGGCCGACGACGACCGCCGCTGGTACCTCTTCGCCATACTGGACGGGGTAGAACGAGGTGTCGGCGAAAAGCTGCTCGCGGAGCGCCGGGGCGCCGATGACGAAGATCCCGGAGCCGGGCGGCAGCGTCTCGACGAGGAAATCGCGCGTCGCCATCGCGGAGGTGAGGATCGCTTCCTCCGGCACGTCAATGCCCATCTTGGCGAGCTTCTCGACGTACATCCGGGCCGTCGCCGTCGAGTTGTTCGTCGCGAGCATGTAGCGGCGATCGCGAAGCGTCAGCGCGTTCAGGAGGTCATTGACACCGGGAAGCGGCTCCATTCCTCGGTAGAGGACGCCGTCCATGTCGAAGATGAACGCCCGCGCGGAGCGTAGCTGCCGCCGCGCGTTGCGCTCGGCCTCCGCCGGGTCGGTCTCCTCGCTTTGCGCCGTCGATTGGGTATCAAGTGCCATGGAGCCTGTTCCTTCCCTCCGTTTCACGTTGCCAGGGCTCAATGCTCCGGCTGGTCACCATTATCCACGAGCACCGAGTAGGGATCGGGGTCGCCGGCCAGCGCGGCGACGCGAACCTGCCGGTATGCCTTGGCCCGCGCACGCATCTCGGTGAGCAAGGCGGACCGGCCGCGCGGCGGCGCGAACGCCAGGCGCACGTCCACGAGATCCGCCCCGTGGAGTGCCTTCAGCCAGGCGCGGAAGACTTCGCCGATCTGTTCCGGTGTCGGCTCATTGCCGTGGCGCCAGCCGATCTCGAGCGAATGCCCGGCAACCCGGCTCGTGACGCCGTCCAGAAACGATGGGATGTGGGCCGCTTCCCGCTCGATCTCCTCCGTCCGCTCCAGCGTGATGCCGGCGCCGCGCAGGCCTACCTCGATCCCAGCGCGCGGGCTCAGCGTGCCGATGACCTGCACGCCGTCCCGCTCGCCTTCATGGTGCACGACGAAAGAGGAGAGCGGGTTGCCGCCAATGCGCACGTCCATGATCACCTGCTGAAACCCGAGCGCCGGGTCATGCAGCCGGCCGACGGGAGCCGCGTGCGCGGTGCGCCGCATGGCGAACGCTGGGATCGCGGCGATGGCGGCCAGCGCGTCGCTCGGCTGCTCGATGATCGGGACGCCGAGCGATCGTAGCTCGTCAAGCGTCGGCTGAAGCTGGGGATGCACGGGCTCCGGAACGACCACGGCGATCGGTCCCTCGCGGGCGAGGAGCGACCGCGTGGCCATGGCGTCGCGCGCGCCGCGCCGGGCCGCGTAGTCGGCGGAGACGAGCGCGGCAGCTGCCAGTGCTGCTGCCGGCTCGCCCCAGATGATGTGCTCCGGCGCGGGGAGGAGGGGCAGGCCTGGCGCGGCCGGGGGATGCCCGCACCAGATCACCCAGCCGTCGACACGGGCGAGCTGGTCATAGGGAACGATGAACGGCTCGACGGCGGCCGCCGCCTGCGCCAGCGCCGATTCTTCGCCGAGCGCGGCGACCAGTAGCTCCTCGCCCGTATCGAGGACCATGCTCCCTCCTGAATGGCCGCGCTGTTAGCGGGCTCCGGCCGGCACGAGACCGAGCGCGCGGACGATCGCCTCGTTGAAGACGGGGAGATCGGCGGGGATGCGCGACGTGATCAGATTGCCATCCTCAACGAGCGGCTGGTCGACATAATTGGCGCCAGCGTTGATGACATCGTCGCGGATCTTGTTGACCGCGGTGATGGTCCGCCCTTGGAGCACCTTGGCGGAGATGAGCAGCTGCGCGCCGTGGCAGATCGCGGCGACCGGCTTACCAGACTCGACGAAGCGCCGGGTGAAGGCAACCGCCGGATCGTGGATGCGCAAGTTCTCCGGCGAGCCGCCGCCGGGGATGACCATCAGGTCGAACGACTGCTCCTCCTCTGGCGTCAGCTCCTGGAAGGTCGTGTCCGCGGTGAGCGTCGCGCCCTTCTTCCCCGAAATCTCGCCGCGCTCGATGCCGATGATGACGACTTCCGCTCCGGCTTCTTCCAGAGCGCGCTTCGGCTCGAGCGCCTCGCTGTCCTCGAAGTTGTTCGCCAATACCATCGCCACTCGCTTCTGTCCGGCCATGGTGTCCTCCTTCCGCGGGATAAGACGGATGCCTGCGGCCGAGCTTGCCGCGCACGGGCGGGGCCGAGCCGACGAGGGACATGGCGGAGATGCGGCATTCGTGCGAAAGGTGCATCTCCGCCCTGGGAGTATACTGACGCGCCCGCTACGAGAGGGCAAGGGTGAACAGGTGAATAAGGAGAAGAGGGGAGTCCCGTTGCACATTGATCAGGCTTTAGCGAATCGTGTTCTGGCATGCATCAATGAAGACGAAGTCGTTGCCTTTTTGCGGAGGTTGATTCAGGCGCCGTCGGTCAACCCGCCGGGGGATGTACGGGAGGCGATCGCGGTCTGCGAGGCGCCGCTGCGCGAGGCGGGCTTTTCTATCCGCCTCGCTCAACTGGCGCCGGAGAAGCCGAACCTTATCGCCGAGTATGGCGGCGACGGACCGGTCCTCTGCCTGAACGCACACGTTGATGTCGTGCCGACCGGCGAGCTGAGCGCTTGGAAGCACGCGCCGTTCGCCGCCGATGTGGAAGATGGACGTGTTTACGGGCGCGGCGCGGGGGACGATAAGGCGAGCGTCACGGCACAGATCATGGCGGGCATCGCGCTGGCGCGGTCGGGCGTCCCGCTGAAAGGGCGGCTCGTCATCACCACGGTCGCGGACGAGGAAGTCGGTGGGCCGGCGGGGACGGCGCTGCTCGTTGATGAGAAATTGGTGACGCCGGATTGGGTGATCGTCGGCGAGCAGACTCGCAATCAGATCTGCCTTGGCGAAAAGGGGTTCATCGGCGTGCGGATCACCACGCATGGCGTCGCGGCGCATGGCGGGTTGCCGAGCGAAGGGGTAAACGCGATCGAGGCGATGGCGCGGATCATCGTCGCGCTCTCCGATCAACTCTGGCCGGAGCTGGAGCGTCGCACGCACCCGAATTTTCGGCCGTCCTCCGCCTCGATCAACATGATCAGCGGCGGGGTCAAGGAGAATGTAGTCCCCGACCGCTGCCAGATCCACATTGACCGGCGCCTGGTGCCGGGAGAGCAGCCAGCAGACGCGCTGGCGGAGATCGAGGCGATCGCGCGGGAGGCGGTGGCCCAGGTTCCGGGGGCGAGCGTGGTCGTCGAGGGCTCAGTGGAGCAGCGGCTGGCGACGTTCAACTCGCCGGAATCGCCCGTCGTTCAGGCGATGCTCGCCGCCAACCGCAGTCTGGGGCTGAGCGAGGAGCTGACTGGATTCAGCATGGCGACAGACGGACGATTCTTCGCCTCGGCCGGTTATCCGACGATCATCTACGGGCCGGGCGATCCCAGGATCGCGCATATTCCGGATGAATGGGTGGGGATAGACGAGGTCCTTGCCGCGACGCGCGCCTACGCGCTGACCGCACTCGCGTTGCTCGGGCCGGAGGGAGCGGCGCCGGGACAGTAAATCGTCCCGGCGCCACGCCGTTCCTTACTCGGTCTGGGCGCTCTCTCCCACGAGGGTGAGCGCCTTCGACTCGATCAGCTGCTTGGCCATCGCCAGGAATTCCGCGACCGGCATCGCGCCGAGGTCTTCGCCGGTCCGGAGCCGCACCGCGACGGCGCCGGCCTCGACCTCCCGCTTACCGACCACGAGCATGTACGGGACTTTCTGGAGCTGCGCGTCGCGGATCTTTGCCTGCATGCGCTCCTTGCGGTCGTCCACCTCGACGCGCATGCCCGCCTCGGAGAGCTGGCTGGCGACCTCCCGCGCGAACTCGACCTGATTGTCCGTGATCGGGATGATCACCGCCTGAACGGGCGCGAGCCAGAGCGGGAAGGCGCCGGCGTAGTGCTCGATGAGGCCGCCGACGAAGCGCTCCATCGAGCCGAGCAGCGTGCGGTGAATCATCGCCACGCGGTGCCGCTCGCCGTCCTCACCGATGTAGTTGACATCGAACCGCTCGGGCAGGTTGAAGTCGACCTGGACCGTCGGGCCGGTCCACTCGCGCTCGAGGGCGTCGAGCCACTTGACGTCAATCTTCGGGCCGTAGAACGCTCCGCCGCCCTCATCCACCTTGTAGGACCAACCGCGCCGCTCCATTGCCTGGCGGAGGGCGTCGATCGCGCGCTCCCAGGTGGCCTCGTCGCCGATGGCCTTCTCCGGCCGCGTCGCGAGGTAGGGCTGGAAGCCATAGCCGAAGACATCGGCGAAGTACTGGACGAGATCGAGGACGCCGGCGACCTCATCCACGACCTGATCGGGCGTGCAGAAGATGTGGGCATCGTCCTGCGTGAAGCCGCGGACGCGCAGCATGCCGGTCAGCGTGCCGGAGCGCTCGTAGCGATAGACCGTGCCTAGCTCGGCCAGCCGGATCGGCAGGTCGCGGTAGGAGCGGACCTGGCTCTTGTAGATCATGATGTGGCCGGGGCAGTTCATCGGTTTGAGGTAGTAGTCCACCTCCTCGATCGTCATCGGCGCGTACATATTCTCGCGGTATGTCTCGAGGTGGCCGGAGCGCTCGTAGATCTTGTACGAGGCGATGTGCGGCGTGTAGACGAGGTTGTACCCGCGCCGCAGCTGCTCCTGCTGCTCGAACTGCTCGACGAGGAAGCGGACGAGCGCGCCCTTCGGGTGCCAGAGAATGAGCCCCGGACCGATGTCGTCGTTGACGGAGAAGAGATCGAGCTCCTTGCCGAGCCGCCGGTGGTCGCGGCGCTGGGCCTCCTCGAGCTTCCGCAGGTACTCGTCGAGCTCTTCCTGCGTGAACCAGGCCGTGCCGTAGATGCGCTGCAGCATCGGCCGGCGCTCGTCGCCGCGCCAGTAGGCGCCGGCAACCGAGAGGAGCTTGAACGGGCCGATCTGCGCGGTCGTCGGGACGTGCGGGCCGCGGCAGAGATCGAGGAAATGACCCTGCTGGTAGGTTGTGATCGTCGCGTCCTCTGGCAGGCTCTGGATGATCTCGATCTTGTACGGGTTGTGCTTGAATAGCTCGAGCGCTTCCTCGCGCGAGACGACCTTCCGGATGAACGGCTCACCCTTGGCCTGGTTGGCGCGCATTCGCCGCTCGATCTCCTCGAGGTCTTCCGGCGTGAGCGGCCGCGGCAGGTCCATGTCGTAATAGAAGCCGTTCTCGATCGCTGGGCCGATGGCGAACTTTGCGTCCGGGAAGATCTCCTGGACCGCCTCGGCCATCAGGTGCGCGCAGGAGTGGCGCATGCGCGCCAGCTCGAAGGCTCGCTGGTCCTCGGGCGAGAACGCGATGTCCATTTCTTCTGCAACGTGCTCGATCGTCTCTGGCATGGTCGGTCTCCTAACTGGGCCACTCCCGCTTACAGCTCTTGACCAAAAAAACGGCCGGCGTCCCTCATGAGGGACGCCGGACCGACGTGGTTCCACCCTACTTCCGGCGACGCGAGACGCATCGCCGCTCGTTGGCGCCGATAACGGGGCGCATCCGGGCCGGTCTACTGGCGCGGACCTCGTAGGACGCCGCGCGTTCGGCGGCCAGCTCGCAGGTGGTTTTCCCCGGTTCGCGTCCGGGCCGCCGTCTCAGCGAATGGCGGCCTCTCTGTCGGTGCGAGGGACGGGTACTCGTCCTGGTCACCGCCTTGGGCGCTCACCACAAAGAGCGAGCGCTTGATTCTAACCTTCAAGGATACGGAGCGCTCTGAGCCGCTGTCAATCGGCGTCGCTGGGTGGTGGCGGCTCCGGTGATTCCGATGGTTCCGCTGGTTCTGCTCGTGGACTTTCGCGCGTCGCCCGCGGCGGCGATCCCCTGGTGCGGAAGAGGCTGCCGGCAACGCCTGCCGCAATGACGGCGCCGGCGACGAGTATCGTCGCGATCAGCCGGCCGTTGCCGCCGCCGTCCCCGGAATCGGCCAGCGGGGCGGGCGGCCGCGTGGGAATGGGCGTTGGTGGCGGCGTTGGCGTCGGCTCTGGAGCGCCGAGGACCGCGCCGGCCGTTGCCATCGCGAGAATGCGGGCGGCGTCCGGATCGCGAAAGCTGACGATCTCGCCGGTGATCGGCCGGTTGGCGTTGAGGCGCTCCGTCTTCTGCTCGAAAGCGTATTCGAGGAGGACGCGGTTATCGTCGTACCAGTCCTCGTTGTCCGGAATGCCGTCGAGGGTGACGGAGATCATCGTGTGGCCGTCGCGCTGGGCGACCTCCATCAGGCAATAGCCCGCGTCCTCGTCGTAGCCGGTCTTGCCGCCGAGGAGGTATGGGTAGGAGTTTAGGAGCTTGTTCGTGTTCGTCAGGGTGTAGGCGCCGTTCGAGGTCGTGTAGACCGCTGTCGAGATGAGCTCCCGGAACATGGGGTATTGGAGCGCGTACATCGTGAAGACAGCGACGTCGTGCGCGGAGGAGTAATGACCCTCCACGCCCCAGCCGTCCGGCCGCACGAGGTTGGTCTCGGTCAGTCCCATGTTCCGCACGCGCTCGTTCATCCAGCCGACGAAGCGAGCGACAGCTTCCTCGTCCGTGTCTCCCTCCTGGTAGCCGAGTGCGCGGGCGATCGCGAAGGCGGCGTCGTTGCCCGAGGGAAGCATCAGGCCATAGAGGAGATCGCGGAGCGTGAACGTTTCGCCCGGACCGAAGCCCATCAGGGAGGACGAGGGATCGAAGACGTCCGATGGCTTCGTGGTGATGAGCATGTCGAGGTCGCCGCGTTCCAGGGCCTCGATCGCGGTGAAGATCTTCGTCAAGCTGGCGATGGCGACCTTGTCGTGCGCGCCGCGCTGGGCGAAGACCTCACCAGTGTCGGCATCGATGACGATGTACCGCTTCGAGTTGATCCGCAGCTCAGGGACTTCTTGGGCGCCGGCGCTCAGGAGAGGCAGAAGGATGAGCGTGGCGCATGAGAAAAGCGCCGCTCGGATCACGAGCCAACCGGCACGCGTCTGTCGGCTGTGGGAGATCGGCACGCCAGATCTTCCGGCACTCCGGCAATGACGCCGGGTCGGTGGTCGACGCGGATCGAGCACCGCGCTGCGGCGCGATGGTAGTCAGAGAGGCAGGTTATCGTCAAGAAACAGGCGCGTCGCGGTGCGGCGAGGAAGCTGAGGTTTGCCTAGCGAGGTGCTGCCGACTAGGGGCCTGGAGCCGTTGCGCGGTCCCGGTTGCGGTGCCAGACGAGGCGGAGGCCACGCAGCGTCAGATCTGGCTCGTAGGCCGTGAAGCATGCAGAGGCGCCGGCAAAAATCTCGGCGTTGCCACCGGTCAGTACGACAGCCTTCGCGCCGCCGATCTCCTCGCTGACGCGGCGCACCATTCCCTCGATCATGGCCAAGTGCCCGGCAACGACGCCGGATTGGAGCGCGGTGACGGTGTTGCGACCGACCGCGTGCGCGGGCAGGCGCAGCTCGACCGCGTAGAGCCGCGCGGCGCGGGTGGCGAGCGCGTCAAGCGAGATCGCGACGCCAGGGGCGATGACACCGCCGATGAACGCGCCGTCCGCGGTGATGGCTTCGATCTTCGTTGCCGTGCCGGTGTCGACGACGATCGTCGGACCGCCAAAGCGGGCGTAGGCGGCGGCACAGTTGACGATGCGGTCGGCGCCGGTCTCGCGCGGCGCGTCGGTGCGGACCTGGATGCCCAGGTCAAGGTCGGGCGTGATCAGAAGTGGCGGAACGCCGAGCCACGATTCGACGAGCCGGTTGATGGCGTCGGTGATCGCCGGGACGACGCTCGAGACGACCACGCCGCGGACCTGTTCGCCGGGCGCCAATGCGGCGGCGAGATGAGGCTCGACGAGGGAGCGCCATTCGTCGGCGGTGCGCTCGCGCGCGGAGGAGAGACGCCAGCGGGAGAGGGGGTGCTCCGTTTCCGGATCGTCGCCGTCAGGCCAGAGCCCGAAGGCCGTCGTCGTGTTGCCGATATCAATTGTCAGGAGCATTCCATTCCTCAATGAGCGTTCGGCCGCGAGGGCTGGACCGACGGTGGCCGCCGGGAGCGGATTATACGAATGGCGCTTGTGGCGGTTGGTGCCAACGGGCTGTGGTACGTATCATCTTGACATACACGGCAGGGGCGATCCGCGTTAGGTAGGCAGCGGAGTCCTGCCGCCACAGTCGCTGGACCGGAGCATTTTTCGATGACCCCCCATCCTCCTCAGCCCCGCCGCCAATCCACTGCCGCCTGGCAGTGGACGTTGGTCATAAGTCTTGGCGCCCTGATCGCGGTGACGAGCTTCGCGGCAGGCATCCTCACGGAACGCGATTTGCTGCAGACCGGCTCGCGCACGGTCAACGAGGGGCAGCCCGGCGGGGTGGAGGCGTCTGATGCGACGCCGTTCGCCCGGCTCGGCGAGATCTATGAGCTGATCGAATCCGAGTACTACTTCCGGCCGAAAGACGAGGAAGATCTGGAGGCATTCCGCGAAGATCTGGAGAACCGGGCGATCCAGGGTATGCTGAGCGGGTTGGACGACAACTCCGCCTACCTCATCCCGGTCGAGCAGGCGCCGGTCGCCGAGCAGCTGTCCGGCGAGTACGAAGGCATCGGGATCTGGGTCGAATCGCCGAACGGCGAGTTCACGATCGTCGCGCCGGTGCCGGGATCGCCGGCCGAGCGGGCCGGGCTGCGCGCTGGCGATGTCATCGAGGAAGCGGATGGGCACTCCCTGCGCGGCGTGACGCAGCAGGACGCCATCGCCCTGCTCCGCGGACCGGCGGGCACGACCGTGCATCTGAAGATCCGGCGGCCGGGCGTGCCGGAGTTGCTCGAGTTCGAGGTCGAGCGGCAGAAGATCCCGCTGCCGGCCGTCGCATATCGCTTCTTGCCGGAGCAGAAGATCGCGGTCGTGCAGGTGAAGCTCTTCGGCGACAAGACGACGGAGGAGCTGGACCAGGCGCTCGCACAGGCGCGGCGCGATGGGGCAGCGGGGATCATCCTCGACCTGCGCAACAATGGCGGCGGCTGGGTGCAAAGCGCGCAGGAGATGATCGGCCGGTTCGTGCCAGCCGACGCCGGCCCGGCACTGTACGAGGATGTGGACGGCGATCCGGACGATCCCGTCATGACGCCGGAGCCGATCATCGGCGGCGGGGAGGAGGTCTTCGATCTGCCGCTGGTCGTCCTGGTCAACGGCGGCACGGCGAGCGCGGCCGAGATCGTCGCGGGAGCGCTGCGCGACTACGAACGCGCGGTGATCGTCGGCGAGCCGACGTTCGGCAAGGGATCGGTCCAGCGCGTGCATGGCTTCCCGGACGGGGCGTCGGCACGCATCACCTTCGCGCTCTGGCTGACACCCAACCGCACGCTGATCGAGGAGAACGGGATCACTCCAGATATCACCGTTGCCGCCGGGGAGGATGGCGGCGCTGACCCGCAGCTCGAGGCGGCGATACAACAGCTCCTTGGCGGTGGAACGCCCGTTGCCGGCGAGCAGGCGTGGATACCGACGCCTACCGCCGAGGTTGGCGCGCTTGCCTCTGCCTGAGCGGCGATTCCCTGCCAAGCCCTGGCCGCGCCAGGTTGATCGTCAGCTCCTGACGCTTACGTGGATTTAACACAGAGCTAACCCACCGATAACGTCCGCCGCTTACGCTGGCCTCGTGAATGCGGAAGGCAAAGGGTGACGCGAAGGATCGCCCATGGCATCACGAGGACCGATGGAGCGCGCCGGCCGGGACGAGCGAGTCACGATCCTCATCATCGAGGACGATCCGACGCTGCTGACCGCGCTCTCCTACGCCTTGCTCCGCGAGGGCTACCAGGTGCTCACGGCGACCGACGGCGCGCGGGGTTTGGCAACCGCGCGCGACCAGAGGGATAGCCTCGACCTGATCATCCTCGACCTCATGCTGCCGGGGCTGAACGGTTTCCACGTTCTGCGCCGGTTGCGCGTCGAGTCGGACGTGCCGGTACTGATCCTCTCCGCTCGCGCCGAGGAGCAAGACAAGGTGGATGGCCTCGATCTCGGCGCCGATGACTACATCGTCAAGCCGTTCACCTTGCGGGAATTGCTCGCCCGGGTCCGAGCTGCCGTCCGCAGACGGGCTGTTCCGGCCGCTCGCCCGCCGAGGATGGTCGCCCGCGGCCCGCTGCGAATCGAGTTGGAGCGGCGCCGCGCCTTCTTGGGTGAGCGGGAGCTGCCTCTGCGGCCAAAGGAGTTCGGCTTGCTCCTGGCGCTGGCGATGGAGCCGGGACGCGTCTTCTCGCGGCAGGAGCTGCTCGACGCGATTTGGGGGCCAGAGATCATCGTCGATGCGCGAACGGTTGATGTCCACATCTCCTGGTTGCGCGGCAAGTTGGAGGACGCCGGCGCTCGGCAAGCGCTGATCGAGACGGTTCACGGCGCTGGCTACCGATTCGTGATGCCGGATGACGTGGCCGCCGTGTCGGCGGAGCGGAGCGCGGCGGATTGATGTGTGGGATTCCCGGTCAGAGAGGCCGGTGACGCGAGTCCGGCCGGGTGGCCGTCACCCGGTCACGAGGGAAGGAGGAGGATCAGGTATGTCGGTACGGCGCAGGATCCACGCGGGCGCGACGGCGCTAGCGGTGGCGCTGCTTCTCGCCGTGTCGGTCGTCGCCGCGGCGTGGGCGCAGGAGGCGACGCCGATCCCGTACACGCCGCCGGAGAACGTTGGCGATCTCTCGGGCCAAATCCTCGCGGACGGCTCTTCGACGGTGGGGCCGATCACGGAGGCGGTCGCCGAGGAGTTCTTCGCGATCGCGCCGGGTGTCGAGGTCGAGGTGAACATCTCCGGCACAGGTGGTGGCTTCAAGCGCTTCTGCGCGGGCGAGACTGACATCCAAGACGCCTCTCGGCCGATCAGCGAGGAAGAGATCGAGATGTGCCGCGAGGCGGGTGTCCAGTACTACACCTTCGAGGTTGCCTACGACGGGCTGTCGATCGTCGTCAATCCCGAGAACGACTTCGTCGAGTGCCTGACGGTCGATCAGCTGCGGCAGCTGTGGGAGGCGGATTCGGCGGTCGATTCCTGGAGCGATCTCAATCCGGAGTGGCCGGACGAGACGATCGCGCTCTACGGTCCAGGCACCGACTCCGGTACCTACGACTACTTCGTGGAGGCGATCATCGGGGGCGACACCTCGACGCGGACCGACTACACGCCGAGCGAGGATGACAACGCGCTCGTCGAGGGCGTGGCCGGGGATGATAACGCGCTCGGATTCTTCGGCCTGGCGTACTACGAGCAGAATCAAGATCGGCTCAAGCTCGTCGCGGTCGATGGCGGCAACGGCTGCGTGCGGCCGAGCGAGGAGACGGTCCGCGACCTGAGCTATACGCCGCTGAGCCGCCCGCTCTACATCTACGTCAACGCGGAGAGCCTGACCCAACCGGAAGTGCAAGAGTTCATGCGGTTCTATCTGGCCAGCGCGGGGGAGCTGGCGGCGGATGTCGGCTACATCGCGTCGCCTGCCGAGATCTACGTCCAGGACCAGGCGAAGCTCGACGCGGCGATCGCTGGCACCGGCACGCCGGACGGTCCGACGACGGCGGACGCGACCCCGGCATCGTGAGGCCCGGTCGCCGCTGACCGGATTGGTGCTGGAGGGGTTCCCCGCGCGGCGCGGCGCGAGGGGCCTCTCCGTATACTTGCGGCCAATGTGCCGCTGACGGCGGAGACGACAGGGAATGAGCGACGACGTGTCGATCCGAGCGGCGAACGCTCCGAGTGCGCTGCCGGACTCGTCGCTGGCGCGGGAGCTGACAGGCCGGAGGTCGCGGCGAGGCGTCGAGGGCGCGATCGCGGCGCTGTTGCTTCTCTGCGCCATCATCTCGATCGTCACCACGGTCGGGATCGTGATCATCCTGGCCGAGCGCGCGATTGAGTTCTTCGTCGAGGTGCCGCTTTTCGACTTTCTCTTCGGCACGCAGTGGACGCCACTCTTCAAAGGACAGGAGTCGTATGGCGTCTTGCCGCTCGTCTCGGCGACGTTGATGATCAGCTTCCTGGCGATGCTGGTGGCGATCCCGCTCGGACTGATGAGCGCGCTCTACCTGAGCGAGTACGCCTCGCCCCTTGCGCGCTCGATTCTCAAGCCGTTCCTGGAGCTTCTGGCTGGCATCCCGACCATCGTCTACGGCTACTTCGCCCTGACCTTTATCACTCCGGATGTGCTCAAGCGGCTGTTCGATCGCACGGAGCCGTACAACATCCTCTCGGCGGCGATCGCCGTCGGGATCATGGTGCTCCCGCTCGTCGCCTCCCTCGCCGAGGATGCGCTGCGGGCGGTGCCGCGCTCCCTGCGTGAGGGGGCGTATGCGGTCGGCGCGACGAAGTTCGAAGTGACGACGCGGATCGTAGCGCCTGCGGCGCTGTCGGGCATCGTGGCGGCGATCATCCTGGCGATATCCCGGGCGATCGGCGAGACGATGATCGTCGCGATCGCGGCCGGCTCGCGCGCGCGGATTGCCGATGACCCGCTCCAGGGAGCGCAGGCGATGACCGGGTACATCGTGCAAGTCTTCTCTGGCGACGTGGTCAGCGGCAGCACGGTCTACAAGTCGCTCTTCGCCGTCGGCCTCCTCCTCTTCGTGATGACCCTCGCCATGAATCTGGTCAGCCAGTGGTTCGTGACTCGCTTCCGAGAGGTGTACGAATGAGCGTCGCTGGCCGCGAAATGAACCACGCCGAGGGAGCGCCGCTGGCGCCGTCGCCCGGGCTCGTCCGTCGCAATGTCGTCGGGACGATCTTATCCGTCCTCTTCCTGCTCGCCATCATCGTGGCGGTCGCGGCGCTGGTGACGCTGCTGTGGACGATCGTTTCCCGGGGGTGGTCCTGGCTGAGCTGGGGACTGATCGAGAATCCGCCGTCGCGCCGGCCAGAACGAGCGGGACTGAACCCGGCGCTGTTCGGCACGATCTGGATCATCGGCCTGACGGCGCTCGTCGCGTTCCCGGTCGGCGTCGCCACGGCGATTTACCTAGAGGAGTACGCCGGGCACTCCCGGCTGACGCGGATACTCCAGGTCAACATCGCCAACCTGGCGGGCGTGCCCTCGGTCGTGTACGGGCTGCTCGGGCTCGGCGTGTTCGTCGAGTTCATGAACATGGGCCGGGTGGTGCTGGCCGGCGCGTTGACGATGGCGCTGCTGAGCCTGCCGGTGATCATCATCGCCAGCCAGGAGGCGATTCGGGCCGTGCCGTCGTCTCTTCGGGAGGCGGCGTACGGTCTGGGCGCGACGCGCTGGCAGGTGGCGCGGCATCATGTCTTGCCCGCCGCGTTGCCGGGAATCTTGACCGGCACGATCTTGTCGATCTCGCGCGCGGCTGGCGAGACGGCGCCGCTCCTGGTCGTCGGAGCGGCCGGATTCTTGCTAAAGCGCCCTGAAGGATTGTTCAGCTCGTACACGGCGCTGCCGATCCAGGTCTACCAGTGGACCTCCCGGCCACAGGCGGAGTTTAGAGAGCTGGCGGCGGCGGCGATTATCGTGCTCTTGGTGGTCTTGCTGGTGATGAACGCGACGGCAATCATCATTCGCCAGCGGGCCAGTCGCGCTCAGAGGTGGTGATCCGATGGTGGCTTCGCAACCGGTGACACGCGGAGACGAGGCGACGCGTCTCACTGCCCGGCCGACTGTGCCCGAGCGTCCCGACCGCCCGAATGGCGAGGCGGTGATCGCCATCCGCGATCTGAACGTCTATTACGGGACGTTCCACGCCGTCGCCGGTATCACCTTCGACGTGCCGAAGAACCGCATCTCCGCGCTAATCGGTCCGTCCGGCTGCGGCAAGAGCACGGTGCTGCGCTGCATCAACCGCATGAACGACCTGATCCCGACGGCGCGGGTTGAGGGACAGATTCTCTACCACGGCGTCAACATCAACAGCCGCGAGGTCGATCCGGTCGAGGTGCGGCGCCGGATCGGGATGGTTTTCCAGAAGCCGAATCCCTTCCCGAAGAGCATCTATGAGAACGTCGCCTGGGGCGCCCGCATCAATGGGTTCAAGGGCAACATGGACGACCTCGTCGAGCGCTGCCTGCGGCAGGCGGCGCTCTGGGACGAGGTGAAGGACAAGCTCAAGCAGAGCGGCCTGGCGCTTTCCGGCGGGCAGCAGCAGCGCCTCTGCATCGCGCGGGCGCTCGCGATCAACCCGGACGTGATCCTGATGGACGAGCCATGCTCGGCGCTCGATCCGATCTCGACACTCAAGATCGAGGACCTGATGCGCGAGCTGGCGCGGGAGTACACGATCGTGATCGTGACGCACAATATGCAGCAGGCGGCGCGTGTCTCCGATCAGACAGTCTTTTTCTCGCTGAACGAGCGGCGACAGGGAATTCTCGTCGAAGCCGCGCCCACCCGGGAGCTCTTCACGAATCCCAAGGATCAGCGGACCGAGGATTACATCACGGGACGGTTCGGCTAATTCGGCGCCGGGCGGCTTGGAGGCGGCGATGACCCGCGAACATTTCATGCAGCAGCTTCAGGAGCTGCGCGATGACATCGTGGCGATGGCCAGCATGGTCGACAAGGCCATTGCCCGCTCGACCGATGCGCTGAAGCGCCAGGATATCGAGCTCGCGCAGGATGTCATCCGCGCCGATCAAGAGATCAACAAGATCCGCTGGGCGACGGAGGAGAAGGCGCTCCTCCTGATCGCGACGCAAGCGCCGATGGCGAGCGATCTCCGCACCATTGCATCGGCGATCCACATCGCGACGGAGCTGGAGCGGATGGGCGACCACGCGGCTGGCAACGCCAAGATCGTGCTGATGACCGCGGATGAGCCGCTCCTCAAGCCGCTGGTGGACATCCCGCGCATGAGCGACGCGGCGCGAGCGATGCTCGCCGACAGCATCACCGCCTTCATCGAGGGAGACGCGGAAGCGGCGCGCGCGATCGTCGCCCGCGACGATGAGGTCGACAACCTCTACAACCAGGTCTATCGGGAACTTCTCACGTTCATGATCACCGATCCGTCAACGATCAATCGCGCCACCCATCTGCTCTGGGCAGCCCACAACATCGAGCGGATCGCCGACCGGGTGACGAACATCTGCGAGCGGGTCGTCTTCGCGGTGACCGGCTTGCTCGAGGAGATGGACGTCCCCGGTTACTGAGCGAGCAGTGCCGCGCGACGAAGCCCGGTGAGGACGGCTTGGGCGTCCTATAATAACGTCCATGCCGTGCCTGCCGAACGCCGTCGCCCACCGTCAGCTGAGCTTCGACGTATCGGCTGCGCGTACGCCGCGACGACCCGTTGCCCCGAAGATGCTGCCGGGAGCGGCGACGGAGCGTTGCTCGCCGGTATCGTGGAAGGGGAGCGGCTCGTGTCACACCGCGTGCACTGACCCGGAAACAGTGGCGATTCCGGGCATTCGCGATCCACTTGATGGAGGAAAACGGTGAAGCACTACGCGCCTGATCGCATTCGAAATGTTGGCCTTTTCTCTCACGGTGGCGCGGGCAAGACCTCACTCACCGAAGCGATGCTGTTCGACTCCAAGGCGACGACGCGCCTCGGCCGGGTGGAAGACGGAAACACCGTCACCGACTTCGATCCCGATGAGATCAAGCGCCACATCTCGATCAACCTTGCGGTCGCGCCGATCGAGTGGAGAGAAACGAAGATCAACATTGTCGATGCGCCTGGGTACGCCGACTTCATGGGTGACGTGAAGTCGGCGTTTCGTATCGTAGATGGCGCGATCATCCTGATGGACGCCTCGGCCGGCGTGGAGGTCGGAACGGAGCAGGCGTGGCAGATCGCCGCCGAGCAAGAGCTGCCTCGACTCCTGTTCGTCAACAAGATGGATCGGGAGAACGCGGACTTCGGCCGGGCGCTCGCGTCGGCGCGCGAGGTGTTCGGGACGAGCGTCGCCCCGATCCAGTTCCCGATCGGGAGCGAGAAGTCGTTCCAGGGCATCGTGGATCTGCTCTCCGAGCAGGCGATCACCTTCGAGAACGGGAACGTCCAGACCGGACCGATCCCGGCCGAGCTGCAGGAGGAGTGCGCGACCTACCGGCAGCAGCTCGTCGAGGCGATCGCCGAGAACGATGAGGAGCTGATGCTCCGTTACCTCGAGGACGAGCCGATCTCGACGGAAGAGCTGATCGCCGGCTTGAAGACAGCGGTCGCCGCCGGCGCGGTGGTGCCGGTGCTCTGCGGCGCTGCGACGAGCAACCGCGGCGTGCAGCCGCTCCTCGACGCCATCGTGGATTACCTGCCGTCGGCCGCCGCGGTGAAGCCGAAGGCGCAGAAGAACGGCGAGGAGGTCGAGCTGACGGTGGATCCGGATGGGCCGCTGGCCGCGATCGTCTTCAAGACGCTCGCCGATCCGCATGTCGGCCGGCTGTCGTACTTCCGCGTCTACTCCGGCACGCTGAAGTCGAACTCGCAGGCGCTCAACGCCAACCAGGGCAAGCCGGAGCGGGTCGGGCAGGTCTTCTACATCCGCGGCAAGGAGCACCTCAACACCGACGCGGTCTCCGCGGGTGACATCGGCGCGGTCGGAAAGCTGGCAACGACGCACACTGGCGATACGCTCTCCGAAGAAGGGAATCCGCTGGTGCTGCCCGGCATCCAGTTCCCGGCTCCGTCCTACTCGGCCGCGGTGACGCCGAAGACGAAGGCCGACCTGGACAAGATGGGTCAAGCGTTGCAGCGGATCGCCGAGGAAGATCCTTCGATCCAGATCGGGCGCGACCCGGTCAGCGGCGAGACGATCGTCTCTGGCCTGGGCGAGCCGCACGTGCAGATCGCGCTTGACCGCATGACGCGCCGCTATGGCGTCAACGTCGATATCGGCCTACCGCGCGTCGCCTACCGGGAGACGATCTCGACGAAGACAGTCGCCGAGTACAAGCACAAGAAGCAGACCGGCGGCGCTGGTCAGTACGGGCACGTCTTCCTGGAGCTGGAGCCGCTGCCGGATGCGGAGTTCGAGTTTGCTGAGCGGGTCGTCGGCGGCGTCGTGCCGAAGAACTTCTTCCCGGCGGTGGAGAAGGGAATCCGCGAGGCGCTGGAGGCGGGGCCGCTGGCCGGCTATCCGGTCGTCAACGTCAAGGTGACGCTCTTCGACGGCAGCTACCATGACGTCGACTCGAACGAGATGTCGTTCAAGATCGCCGCGCGCGAGGCGTTCAAGAAGGGCGTGCTGCAGGCGAAGCCAATCCTGCTCGAGCCGATGCTCAATTTGCGCGTCACCATTCCGGATGCCAACACGGGCGACGTGATGAGCGACCTCAACAGCAAGCGCGCGCAGGTGAGCGGTATGACGCCCGCTGGCAACGGCATGACGACGATCGAGGCGGTCGTCCCGGCCGCGGAGATTCAGCGGTACGCGACCGATCTGCGCTCGATCACCCAGGGGCGCGGCACGTTCACGACCGAGTTCTCGCACTACCAGCCGGTGCCGCCGCAGCTGGCCGAGCAGATCAAGGCGCAGGCCAAGGAGCGAGAGGCGGCGAACGTCTAGTGAAATCTTGTGGCTGATGCGCGGATCGTCCCGCATCGGCGCTCGGGGGCATCCTGGCTTGGCCCGGTCGATTGCCGCCAACGTGGTAGGCATCGGCTCGTGGCCAGGCCGGGATGCGCCGTCTGTGCCACTGTCTATCGAGTGTTGTGAAGTTCAGACGCGCGCTTGGAATCGCGCGTATAGGAGTGAATGATGGTAGGGATGCCGAGTGAGACGCCAGCGTACACCGTCATCTTCGACGGTGGCTCGCTCGGCAACCCAGGTCGCGGTTACGGATCGTACGAGCTGCGGAATCCTCAGGGAAAGACGATCCACGAGCAGCTGAATTTCGATCACCTCGGTCCAACGGTCACGAACAACCAGGCCGAATACATGACGCTGATTGCCGCGCTCGAGCGGCTGCTGGGGCTGCTCGGAGAGCGGGCGCGATCGGTCCGGCTGGTTGTGCGGGGGGACAGCCAGCTCGTGATTCGGCAGCTGCTCGGTCAGTGGAAAGTGCGCAACGCGGAATTGGCGCCGCTCCACCAGCGCGCGCTGACGCTGCTGCGCCGGTTCGGCAGCCACGAGCTGGTCTGGCAGCCTCGGAGCGAAAGCGTCAAAGTGCTGGGGCACTAATCCCGGCGGGTGAGTTGTCGCGATCGCCGCTCAGGCCTGTGTTTCGGACTCGAGCGGCTGGACGTTGATCGCCCGGCGCTTGCCAATGTGCTGCGGGTCAGCGGCGATGTCGAACGAGACGCGTGTTCCCGCTTCGAGCTCGTCAAAACGGTTGCCGACGACACTCGTGCGGTGGAAGAAAATCTCCTCCTGGTTCGGCTCGCTCCCCGTCACGATGAACGCATAGTTTCGGACGTTGGGAACGCGCTTCACGGTACCGGTTGCCAATCCATGCTCCTTCCATGGTCATCACTGCACCTGGGCGCCGTACATGCATGTTTGGTGCCCAGGTTCTTCTCGCTTAGGGCGGGATCGCCGCCGAACGCGCGTGTTGATTAGTCGTCGTCAAACGCGGAGGCGTCGGGGCGCCAGCGCACCAGGAGCGTGATGACGGCGACGTAGATGAAGATGAAAAGCACCGGATAGGCAAGGAATGGAAGCGACATGAACCGGCGCATCACGATGATGAGCAGGGCGGTGATGATGAGGCTGAGGAGACACCCGGGCCGCAGCGACGACTCGAACGCCGAGGGCGGCCGGACATGCCGCGAGATAATGTCGATGGCGTCCGGTTGATAGTCCGCGGAATGTGTCTCGCGCGCGTCTGACATGCTCCGAGTATAAGTCGCTCACCGGGGGCATCACCACCGGCGCGCGGAAGGAACGATCTGAGAATCGTCGTGTTACCCGTTCACGGTGCGATTGACACCCAGACAGCAGCGGGACTATACTTCCTCCGTCACGATAACGGGCGGTTAGCTCAGTTGGTTAGAGCGCCACGTTGACATCGTGGAGGTCACTGGTTCGAGTCCAGTATCGCCCACCCGAGAAGCACCCGGCTGAATCGCCAGCCGGGTGCTTTCTTTTCCCCTTTGTCAGTTCGTTGCCTCCCCTCAGAGGCGCGGGCTTGTCACAGTCGCGCGCTGCCGAGACGCTGCAACGCTTGCCGCAAGCTCTTTTCCTCCGCGCCCGAACGTGCGATGATGCCACCTCACCATGTGACGGACTGTTCACCTGGAGGGAGCGAGACGAGGAATGGATAAGGGGATCGAGATCCGGGGTGCGGTGCCGGCCGACTTGGCGCACGTCTTGTCGCCGGAGGCATTGGCGTTTGTCGCGGAGCTCCATCGCGAGTTCAATCCGACGCGGGAGGCGTTGCTCGCCCGCCGGAAGGAGCGGCAAGCGGCGATCGCGGCCGGAGAGCGATTGACCTTCCTCGAGGAGACGCGCTCGATCCGCGAGGATGATTGGCGCGTCGCGCCCACGCCTCCGGCGCTGCAAGATCGGCGGGTCGAGATCACCGGCCCGACCGACCGCAAGATGATGATCAACGCGCTCAACTCGGGCGCGAAGGTCTTCATGGCCGACTTCGAGGATGCGCTGTCGCCGTCCTGGTGGAACGTGCTCGATGGGCAGCGCAACCTGGCGGACGCGGTGCGCCGGACGATCACATTCGAGAATCCGGACGGCCGCGTCTATCGCCTCAACGAGGAGATTGCCACGCTGCTCGTCCGGCCACGCGGCTGGCACCTCGTCGAGCGGCATGTCCTGGTCGATGGGCAGCCGATCTCCGCCAGCCTCTTCGATTTCGGCCTCAGCTTCTTCCACAACGCCCGCGAGCAACTCGAGCGAGGGGCGGGCCCCTATTACTACCTGCCGAAGCTGGAGAGCCACCGCGAGGCGCGGCTCTGGAACGATGTCTTCAACGCGGCGCAAGATCGCCTCGGCATTCCGCGCGGCTCGATCCGGGCGACGGTGCTCGTCGAAACGATCCTCGCCGCCTTCGAGATGGAGGAAATCCTCTACGAGCTGCGCGATCACGCGGCCGGGCTGAACGCTGGCCGCTGGGACTACATCTTCTCCCTGATCAAGACGATGCGCCACTCGCCGGATCATGTCCTGCCGGACCGGGCGCAGGTGACGATGGCGGTGCCGTTCATGCGCGCCTACACCGAGCTGCTCGTCCGCACCTGTCACAAGCGCGGGGCGCACGCGATCGGCGGCATGGCAGCGTTCATCCCGAGCCGGCGCGATCCCAGCGTCAACGAGGTGGCCTTCGCCCGCGTCCGCGAGGACAAGGAGCGCGAGGCCGGCGACGGCTTCGACGGCACCTGGGTGGCGCACCCAGACCTCGTACCGGTCGCGATGGAGATCTTCGACCGTATCCTGGGCGAGAAGCCGAACCAGAAGGACCGGCTGCGGGAAGATGTCTCGGTGACAGCCGAGCAGCTTCTCGATGTCCGGGTGCCGGGCGGTAAGATCACCGACGGCGGCGTGCGGACGAACGTCAGCGTCGCGCTTCAGTACATTGACTCGTGGCTGCGCGGCAACGGCGCGGCGGCGATCAACAACCTGATGGAGGACGCGGCGACGGCCGAGATCTCGCGCGCACAGCTCTGGCAGTGGATTCGCCACAACGCGACGACCGATGACGGCGCGCCGATCACGCTCGAGCGTTATCGCACGACGCGCGACGAGGAGCTAGAGAAGCTCGGCGGGCGCGACAAGGGGCGGCTGGCCGACGCCGCCACGTTGCTTGACCAGCTCGTTGAATCCGACGACTTCATTCCGTTCCTGACGCTGCCCGCCTACGAGTATCTGGACTAATCGCCGACGGGATGGCCTTGCAAGGGGAGGAACGCGAACCGATGCGCGTGATCGGACCGGTAGAGCCGTTGATCAGCGGGTACGACTCGCCGGAGGGGCCGGCGTTCGACCGGGATGGCAACCTCTACTTCGTGAACTGGAATTCCAGCTCGATCATCAAGCTCACGCCGGACGGCCAGGCTTCCGAATACTTCAACACTGGCGGCATTCCGGCCGGCCTCGCTTTCCATCCGGATGGCTCGCTCTACGTCGCCGACGAAGGCGAGCACATCCACGGGTTGTTGCGCATCACGCCGGACGGGAAGTCCGAGATCGTCGTCAACGAGTACGAGGGCAAGCCGCTCAACGGCGCCAACGACCTCGTCATTGATCGCAACGGCGTCATCTATTTCTCCGATCCGTGGGGCTCCTCCGCGGAGAACCCAATCGGCGGCTTCTACCGCTATTTCCCGGATGGTCGCCTGGAACAGATTGACACCGGCCTGGCGTTCCCGAACGGTGTGGCGCTGACGGCCGACGGCTCAGCGGTGATCCTTGCCGAGACGTACCGCAACCGCCTGCTGCGCTACGAGATTCGGCCGGATGGCTCGATGGGGCCGCGAGAGCACTGGGCCGACACGGAACTTCCGTCAGGTCCGGATGGCATGGCGTTCGACGAGAACGGCGATCTCTACGTCGCGCACTACGCCGGCGGGCGAGTCGATATCTTCTCGCCCGAGGGCAAGAAGGTGGACGAGATCCGCGTGCCAGGGGCGAACCCGACGAATGTCGCCTTCGGCGGAGCCGATCGGAAGACGCTCGTCATCACCGAGGTGGAAACCGCGTCGGTTTATCGAGTCCAGTTGGCAGTTGCCGGGCAGCCGCTCCATGACGGGTGGAGCGATCGCGGCAGGTGACCGGAGAGGATCAATCCTCGAAGAGGCAGGGACCGGGGAGCAAACCGAGCTGCTGCAGGAGGCTGGCGGTATCGTACTGGATCCAACGCTCTTGGAGCTTGCCGTTCTGGTAGCGATCCAGGCCGATACCCTTGATCCGAACGGAGCGGCCGGTTGGCGGAATGCCCATGAACGGGCCGGTGTGCGTGCCGCGAGCGATGAAGCGGTAGGTGATGTATTCCCCGCAGGGGATCATCGCGTCGAGCGTCAGGGTGAGGTCCGGGAAACCGGTGCGGAACCCGGCGATGTCGATCCGTACGCCCTCCGGCCCGTAATGGTCGCCGCACGGTAGGTGACTGATGTGCTCCGGAGAGACCAGCTCTGGCAAGATGCGTACATTCCCGCCGTTGATTACCTCCTCGATGAACCGCCGCAATACTTCGCGCTTGTCTTCGCTCACCATCTGTCCTTTCACACTAACGACGCGTTGCAGCAAAGGTCATCTGCCCAACGTGGGCTACGCTGCGACTCTATAGTCGCTTGCGGGGCCCTAGCTACGCATCAGTCAGACGACGTATTTCTGCGAAACGGTGGCGGATACGCAACGCGCGTGATCGTCTGAGCGAGGCGAAGCGGATTGCGTAGGGCGCCGGGCTGGCGTCCGCTGGTCCCTGCCCGGCGCCCTGAACTTGCGCCACCGAGCGCTGACTTTCGCCTAGCTCACGCTTGGCGCGATTGGTGCGGCGGTGGGAATTGGCCCGGTCGGCGGTCGGCGCGGGGCTGAGCGTGGCCTAAGCTGCCTCGTCGCGCACGACCGAGACTTCGCGCAGGCGCAACCGCAGGCGCTTGCGCTGGGCGTCGAGTAGCGTCAGGCGCTGAACGCCGCTGACCGTAACCTTGAGCGGCGTGCCGTCCGCATCGACGAGGAGACGAACTGCCGGACCCTCGAAGACGACCTGCTCGACCGCGCCCTCGATCAGTCCTGGCTCGTCGGCGCTCGCGCCGTCCTGCAGCACCTCGATGTTTTCCGGGCGTACGAAGGCGAGGACGCGATCGCCCGGCGCGATGCTGCCTGGAGCATGCGCTTGCACCGTTAGACTCCCGCAGCGGATCGTCGCTCGCCGGTGATTGGAGTCCTCGTGCACCTCGACGACGGTGCCCCGGAGCGCGTTGTTGTCGCCGACGAAGTTGGCAACGAACTCCGTCGCGGGGCGCAGGTAGATGTCGAGCTGCGTGCCCGCCTGCTCCACGCGCCCTTTGTTCATCACGAAGATGCGGTCGGAGATCGCGAAGGCCTCGGACTGGTCGTGCGTAACGTAAATCGCCGTTTTCTTCGTGCGCCGCTGGAGCGCAAGGATCGAGTACTTCAGCGTGTCGCGGAGGTTGCGGTCGAGCGCGGAGAGCGGCTCATCGAAGAGGAGCACGCGGGGATCGGTGGCGAGCATCCGCGCGAGCGCCACCCGTTGCTGCTGGCCGCCGGACAACTGGGCTGGCATGCGATCGCCATACCCTTCCAGCTCAATCATGGCGAGTAGCTCGTTTACGCGCTGCTCGATCTCCGCCTTTGGCCGCCGCTTGACGGACAGGCCGAAGGCGATGTTCTTGGCGACGGTCAGGTGCGGGAAGAGGGCGTGACTCTGGAACGCCAGCCCGACGTTGCGCTTGTGCGTGGGGATCGCGTTGACGACCTGGTCGTCGAAGAGAATGACTCCCTCGGTTGGCTCGACGAGGCCGGCGACCATCCGCAGTGTCGTCGTCTTGCCGCAGCCGGACGGCCCGAGGAGGGTGACGAACTCGCCCTCCGCGATGTCCGCGCTGACGCGATCGACCGCCACCGTCTGCCCATACCGCTTCGTCACTTCAACCAGACGAACCCGTGCCATCGAACAATATCCCCAGTGATTAGATCAAATACGTGCCCTTGAGATAGCGGGAGCCGAACGTCTTGAAGAAGACCAAGACGATGATGAACGAGACGAACTGCATCGTTGCCGCGAGCGCGGCTGTCGAGGGCAGGAAGCCGGTGCGGGTGAGGTTGTAGACCCGCAGCGCGGCAGTCGTCGTGTTCGGCCCGGCGATGAAGAGCGTGACCAGGAACTCATTGAAGACGATGACGAAGGTCAGCAGGATGCCGGCGCTGATGCCGGGACCGAGGAGCGGCAGCTCGACGCGGAAGAAGGTGGTCAGCCGGTTGGCGCCAAGGGTCCGCGCCGCTTCCTCATACACGCGCGGCAAGTCGCGCAGCGCGACGATGATCGGGACCAGCATCAGCGGGTAGGTGCCGACGACGTACGCACCGAGCAGCCCGACGAAGGTGCGCGGGATATCGAAGAGGAACGCGTAGGTGATCGCCAGGCTGATGCCCATCACGGCGCCGGGCGTGTAGAGCGCAAGGTTGAGAGTCGAGAGGATGAAGCGCTTGCCCGGGATGGGATGCCGGACGATGGCGTACGCGGCCGGGATGGCGATGAAGAGATTCAAGACAATCGTGGCGACGGTGACTTCGACGGAGAGGAGGAGATTCTCCTTGAACGAGCCGAAGACGTAGCGATACGACTCCAGCGTCAATCCGCCTTCAGGCGCGCGCAGGGAATGGAGTGTCGTCGTGACGAATGGCAAGGCGAAGAGGACGAGCCAGAGCCAAATGTATGCGTGCTGAAGCCCGGCCGAGATCCGGCGGGGAGCCAGCAGCGCGCGCCGATATGTAGGTGTAGGTGCTACTGCCGCGCTCACATTACGCTCCGAGCGCCCCGCGCGAGAAGCGAAGGGACAGCCACGTCACGCCGAAGGCGAGCGCCATGAGCACGATTCCCATCGCCGAAGCGAGGCCATAGTCGAACTGACTCAAGCCCTTTTGATGAAGGGTGATGGAGAGGACGCGCTGCTGCGCCGTGCCACCGAGGAGGATCGGCACGACGAAGACGCCGAGATTCCACCCAAAGCACATCAGGAACCCGGCGAGGATGCCGCTGCGGCTGAGCGGGAAGAGCACCCGGGTGAAGATCTGCCACGGCTTTGCACCGAGTGTCTGCGCCGCCTCTTCTAGGAGCGGATCGACGTTGCTCAACGCCGTCCCGACGTTCATCACCATGAACGGGAAGGTGAACATCGCCATGCCGAAGACGGTCATCGGCTCGGAGATCAGCAGCGTCGTCGCGTTGATGCCGAGGAAGTCGAGCACCGGCGCGAGTGGCCCGTTGGGAAGGAGCACGTAGCGGATGCCGAAGGCCAGATAGAGCGGGCCGAAGAGCGGGAAGACCATCAGCGTGCGGACGAGCTCGCGGTACCGAACGCGCCGGACGAGGATGTACGCGAAGGGATAGCCGAACACCAAGTTGACGAGCGACGCGAGCAGGGCGAGACGGATCGTCGTCTGGATGTGCGGCAGATAACGATCGAAGACGGTCGAGTAGTTTGCGGTCGTGTAGACCGGGTTGTTGAAGAAGAAGCTGGATTCTTCGGTGAAACTGACGATGACGAGATAGATCAGCGGGATGACGGAGAAGAGGATGGTGACGATCGCCGCCGGGAGAATCAAGCCGGGGCCGATCAATGCCCCTTTCCACCGCTTCCATAGGGACGCGCGGCTCGGCGCGACCGCCTCTCGGGTTGACAGTGTGACTGTGGGATGAGCCATGGTGTGGGCGAGTTTACCTAAGGCCGCGAGGCGCCGCTACCGTCTCTGGCGAGCGGCGTGGATGGCCCCCTCTCCCCGAGGGAAGAGGGGGCGCCAACCTCGAACAGCGCGCGACTACAGGCCGATGCCGGCCAGCCAAGCGTCGTACCAATCCTTGGAGTGCTGCGCGTAGTACTCCCAGTCGACCGTCTTGTAGGACGTCTCGAGCTGCTCGATCGTCGGGAAGTAGGTGTAGTAGACGTCCTTGATCCAATCCGGTACGAGATCGACGTAGGACGGGCCGAGGAAGCCTTCGTGGAACTCAGCCCACGCGCCCTCGGTGATGCCCCACTCCTCAATATCCGGGAACTGAGCGTCGTCGCTGAGCCGCCAGTCCACGAAGATCTGAGCGAGCACCGGGTGAGCCGGCTTGACCGGGATCCACATGTAGCCGTTGACCGCGTATTGGCCGGAGGCGGCGACGAGGAACGCGGCTTCCTGCTGCCCGTTCAGGTACTGCAGGCGAGCGAAGGAGTTCCAGAACGTCACCACGTCGACGACGCCGCTCGCGAAGAGCTGCTGCGCCTCGCCGAAGTCGCTGGTGTACTTGAGGGCGTTCGGGTGAACCCGCTCGACGAGGAAGTCGATGACTTCCTCCATCTGCGCCGGGTCCTTGTAGTCCTTGCCGAGCGAGGCCGCCATGCCGAGAAGGATGCCGCCGCCGGTGATGTCGCCCGGCAGCCACATGAGCAGCCGTCCCTGAAGGCGCTCATCGGCCAGGTCCTTCCAGTCGTTCAGGAAGTCGACCTTCTCAGCGTTGTAGTTGATGCCGGGCGAAGCCGAAGCCTGGAATCCGACGGCGGTCGGCACGTGCTTGAGGGAGTCCATCACCCGCTCGGCGTTTGGGATCAGGCCGGAGGGGAGGAAGTCCTCCATCAGCTTGACGCCCTGATTCTGGCTCTGGACCATCGCCTCAGCCCAGTAGTTCTCCTCGATCGCCAGGACGTCGTACGGCGACGAATCACCGCTGCCGACCGCGGTGTAGAGCTCCGTGAGGTAGGTGCTCGGGGACTGGGAAGCGGCGTAGTTCAGCTTGATCTCGACGTCGTAGACCTGCTTCACGTAGTCCTGGAAGCGTTTGATGAGCGCGTCGTTCGCCGTGTAGGTCCAGTTCCCGACGTTGACCTCGCCCTCATCGGCGATCGCCGCCTTGATGTCCTCGAAGGTCATCTCGCGGTCCAGGATCGGAACATGGACCGGACCGTTAGCGGCGGGAGACTCTGGGACTGGCGTTGCCTGGGCGTAGGCCTTCGAGGTCAGGACGGACATGATGGCCGGGAGCGAGAGCCCCATCATCGCGCCGCGCTTGACGACCTGGCGCCGAGTCAGCCGACCGGAAACTGCTTCTCGCAGAAGCTCATCCGCGCCACGAAAATCGTGAGCCATCGTTTTTTCCTCCGCTAATGGGCAATCCAGCGTGTCGGCGACGCGCCAGACTCCCCGATTTCGGACTCAACCGACGAGATGCGCTCGGTACGGTACTCAGAGGGGGAAGGCCTGTCAAGCCTGCCCCCTCTCTTGCCGGTTAGAGCCGGGAGAGTTCTGGTCGGCCGGTTAGCGGCGGCACGGGCACGAGCGGGATGACCTTCCCGTTCTGCCACGGCGGCAGCGTCGCCCACGGCTGGAGCGGGCGCTCCTCGACGCGCGGCAGCACCTCGCCGTTGACCATCGTCAGGGTGTTGATCAGCCGCTTGGTGCCCTTGCGCTCGTTCATGAAGATGTCTTGGAAGGTGAAGTCACCCTCCTCGATGCGGAAGAGCGCGACGTCCGCCGGGCTGCCGGGCTTGAGGGAGCCAAGGTGCGGCGTTCGCATCGCCGCGGCCGGCCGGGACGTAGCCCGTTCGATGACCTCTGGCAGGCTCATGCCCAGGAGGAGGAACTTCGAGAGAGTGGTCGGCATGTCGAACATCGGGCCCTGGATCGCAATCTGGTGGATATCGGTGCTGATCACGTCCGGCAGGATGCCCTTTGCGAGCATCTTCTCCGCGGTCTCGAAGGAGAAGGAGCCGGCGCCGTGCCCGATGTCCAAGATCAAGCCTTGGTCGTGCAGCTCCTTGATGCGCGGATGGATATTGCCATCCTCGCCGTAGATTCGCATATCGTGACCGGTGAAGCAGTGCGTCAGGATGTCGCCCGGCCGCAGATGCTCGACCACCTCATCGAGCGTCGGCGGTCCTTGCCCGATGTGGACCATCAGCGGGAGGCCGACTAGATCGGCAAGCTCTCGCGCCTTGGCGAGCGGCGCGACGCCGACGCCGCGCGTCGTATTGCGGTCGATCCGCGCCTTGATGCCGAGGATGACGTCCCGGTTCATCTCGATGATCGTCGCCGCGAGCTCGACGTCCCAGTAGTCGGGATTGGCAAACTCGTAGGTCGGCGCGATCAGGCCGATGGCCGAGAGGTTGAGAAGGGCGTAGACGCGAGCCTTGCTCGCTTCGATGACGTAGCGGCGCAGACCGGGGAAGGAGTAGGCTCCGGAGCTGCCGACGTCGAGCCAGGTCGTGACGCCGGAGCGCGCTGCCACCGGGTCGGGCTCGATGCCCCAATAGGTGGCGCCCCAGTAGACATGCGTGTGGAGATCGATCAGTCCCGGCGTGACGTATTGGCCGGTGGCGTCGATGACTTGGTCCGCGCGGGACGGATCGATATCCGCTTCGACCGCGACGACCTTTCCGCCCGCGATGGCAACATCGAGCCGCCCCTGAAGCCCCGCGCCGGGATCAACGACCTCACCGCCACGAATCAACGTCTCGATGCGTTCTGGTATCCCGTCGTTCACGCCGGTGTTCCCCCGCTCTGTTTGGGCCGCGCCGAGCGGCCGGCCCCGATGACCCTCGTGCCGTCGTTGCGGGACGCTACGCCAGGTCCGCGGCGCTGTCAAGCGGGTCATTCCCGCCATTTGCGCCGCGATACCCGGTCAGTCCGTCATCCCACGCGGGACGGAGGCCGGCCGCCCCGCGTCAGAGCCGGTGCCGCCCGGCGGCGTGCCGTCGATCAGCGCGACCAGCGGTGTGCCTCGGGGTCTTCCTGGTCGAACGTCGGCAGCGCCAGGAGCTCGTCCCACAGCTCTTGCGGGATGGGGTGCGTGGCGTAGGCGATCGTCTCCTGAATCCGCTCGGGGCGGCTCATGCCGACGATGGTGACCGTGATGCGCGGGTCGCGCAGGGAGAACTGCAGCGCGGCAGCGGCCATCGGCACGTTGTACCGGGCGCAGATGTCGGCGATCTGGCGGGTGCGCTCGATCATCTCCGGCGACGCTTGCTGGTAGGCATAGCGCGGGTAGGCATCCGGGCCCTTGACGAGCATGCCGCTGCCGTAGGGGGCGGCGTTGAGCACCGCCATCCCGCGCCGGTGCGCCTCCTCGATGACCGGCTCGGCGACGCGGGTCAGGAGGGTGTAGCGGTTGTGGGTGATGACGGCGTCGAAGATGCCGGTTTTGATGTACTGAAGCTCGACGTCGTTCGGGCCGCTCGCCACGCCGAGATGGCCGATGACGCCTTCTTCCTTGAACTTCTGCAGCACCTCGACCGGACCGCCCGGCGCCATCGCCGCCTCGAAGGTGGTCCACTCGGCGTCGTGCAAGAAGACGACGGGCACGTGGTCCACGCCGAGGAGCTTCAGGCTGCGCTCCATGCGCCGCTTGACCGTCTCGCCGCTGTAGTCGTTCGTCTTCGGGTCGCGGCCCTGCTTCGTCTGCAGCATCGCCCCGGCGGGCAGACCGCCTCGCTCCCGCAGCACGAGCCCGATCCGCCGCTCGCTCTCGCCGTCGCCGTACAGCGCGGCGGTGTCGAGGTAGTTGAGCGGGCTGTCGAGCGCGGCGCGGATCGTCGCCAGCGCGTCTTCCTCGGAGACGGAGTAGAGGAAGGTGTCCTTCATGTCGCCGAGCGGGGCGCACCCGACCGCGATTGGAGGCACCATCAGCTCGGTCTGCCCGAATTTGCGCCGCGCGAGAACATCAGCCGTCATCGTTCCCTCCCGACACTTCGTCCCGGTGGGCGCCTGGTCCACCCGGGACCGACCGGATGTCATTCGTTGACGGCGTGATCATCGCACAGCATCGGGTGCGTTGGGAGCCACGGATGCCGCGGTCGAGGCGAAGCGCGGGATGATCTCGCGGGCGAAGCGGCGCAGCGGCTCCTGATCGTAGGCCAGGCGCGGCATGTAGATGATGATGTAGTTCATCCCGACCGCGATCAGCTCCTCGATGCGGCGGCTGACCGTCTCGGTCGTACCGACGAGGAAGGACTGCCGGTACTCCTCCAGCGACCGGTCACCGCGCGCCGCGGCGGTCTCGCGCTCCGCGTTCGCTTCGTTCTCGACGAGGTGAACGTTGAGGCTGGTCGAGCGAATGATCTCGTTCATGTCGCGGCCGACCGCCTCGCAGTGACGCGCCAGAACCTCCAGCTTCTGCTTGCAGGTCTCGGGATTGCCGCCGCCGAAGTTGCAGGCGTCGCCGTACTGCGCGACGAGGCGGAGTGTGACCTTCTCTCCGCCGCCGCCGATCCAGAGCGGAATGTGCGGCTTCTGCACACCTTTCGGCTCGTTGATCGGCCGCTCGATGCGGTGGTACTTGCCTTGGAACTCCGGCTCGTCCTGTGTCCACATCGCGCGGATGATCTGAACGGCCTCGCGCAGCATCGCCAGCCGCTCGGGCACTTCAACCCAGTCATAGCCGTAGGCACGCCACTCGTGCTCGTACCAGCCGGCGCCGATGCCAGCGTTGAGCCGGCCGTGGCTGGCGACGTCCACGGTCGAGGCGATCTTGGCGAAGAGGGCGGGATTGCGATAGCCGTTGCAACTCACCATCTGGCCGATGCGGACACGGCGGGTGTCGCGGGCCAGCGTCGCGGTGATCGTCCAGCACTCGAAGGTTGTCTCATGCGTGGGCACGGGCGTGGTGTGGAAGTGGTCGTAGACCCAAATGCTGTCCCAACCTTCCTCCTCGTCGGCTGCCCGCGCCACCGCGGTCATCGCCTCATATTGCGCGATGGGATCGGGGATCTCCACGAGATCCATCCGCCAGCCCTGAGGCACGAAGACGCCGAACCGCACTGCCATCTCGGACCTCCTCACGACGTGGTCACGAAGTGCCTAAGCCGCGTAGAGCTGCTGGACCTTGTCCGTGATGTATCGCAGGAAGGGTTCAGGCTTGATGGAGTCGCCAGTTAGCCGCTTGATCATCTCCTTCGGCGGGAACTTGCGGCCGTGCCGGTAGAGATTCTGGCGGAGCCACTCGCGAATCTCGCCGAACTGGCCTTGCGCGATCTGGGTCTCGGTGCCTGGCAGGTCGTGCTGTAGACGTTCCCAGATTTGGAGGGAAAGCACCGTGCCCAGGGCGTAGGTCGGGAAGTAGCCGAACAGCCCCTCCGACCAGTGGACGTCCTGCATCACGCCGAGGGCATCGTTGGGCGGGGTGACGCCGAGATAGTGCTCCATCTTGGCGTTCCAGACTTCCGGCAAGTCGGCGGGACGCAGATCACCTTCGAAGAGATCGCGCTCCAGCTCGAAGCGGAGGATGATGTGCAGCGGATAAGTCAGCTCGTCGGCCTCGGTCCGGATCAGCGACGGCTGCATCTTGTTCACCGCGCGCCAGACCGTGTCGGCGTTCGCCCTGCCGAACTGCTCGGGGAAGGCGTCGCGCAGGATCGGGAAGGCATAGTCCCAGAACGGCCGGCCGCGACCGATGACGTTCTCCCAGAGCCGGCTCTGCGACTCGTGCAGCGCCATCGAGGCGCCTCCGGCGAGGATCGTGTGCTCGAGCGCCGGGTCGCTGCCCGCCTCGTAGAGCCCGTGGCCAAGCTCGTGGATGGTGCCGAAGAGCGCCATGGTGAGCTTTTCCTCGTCATAGCGCGTCGTCAGCCGGATGTCGGTCGTGGCGATGCTCTGGGCGAAGGGATGATGGGTCGGATCGAGCCGCCAGCTCTCCGGGTCGTATCCCATCGGCGGGATCAGCTTCAGGAGCAGCTCCTTCTGCCGATCGGCGGGGAAGCTCCCGTGCATGATCGCGTCGTCAACGCGGTCCGCTCGCTCGCGCACGGTGGCCACGAGTGGCACCAGACCGTCCCGCAGCGGAGTGAAGACGGCGGTGACCTCGGCGGCGGTCAGGTCCTGCTCGTAGTCGTCGAGCAGGACGTCGTAAGCGGGCTTTCCTTCCTTATTGATTGCCTCGATGTAGCGCCGCTTTAGCTCGATGTTGCGCTCCAGGGCTGGCAGGAAGCGTTGAAAGTCGTTGGCTTCGCGCGCCTCGACCCAGACCGTGTAGCCTTCGGCGGCGGCTCGGGCTAGCTCTGCCGCGAGTTCGGGCGGCACCCGGCGCGCTTTCTCCCAATCGCGCCGCGCGACGCGGATCATGCTCGCCTCATCGGAGTCGTATGGCAGACTCTCCTCGTACGGGCGAAGCTCATCGAGGAGTCGGCCGATTTCCGGGTCGGTGAGCCGCTCATGGGCGAGCCGGCTCAGCGCCGCGAGATGCTCGCCCCGCGCCGCTGCCCCCTTCTTCGGCATCATCGTCTGCTGGTCCCAGACGAGTAGACCGGCCGCGTTGTACAGCGCGTGGATCTCACCCAGCCGGCGCTTGAGCTCTTGAAATGCCTGTTCCACGATCTACTCCCCCGTGCTCTTCGACGTCTGCCGCATCTCGTCACGACCGGCAGGCCGTGCTCCGGTGAGTACCGTACTCGCAGGAGGGTCGGTGAGACAACGTTGTCCTGACGCGCGGTTTAGAATCGCCGCGACTTTCTGGTTCGATCCGATAGCTTGGCACGGCAGCGTGGCGTGGCCCGCCGCCCTGGCGAGAGGCCACGATGGAGGACCAAAGTTGAAGCGCGGACGCAGTGAGATTGCCGGTCCGCGCTGCTCTTCGGTGGTGGTTGGTTAGAGCGCGCTCGCGGATTCGCTCGCGCGGGCGGCGGGCCGCCTGTCCGCGCCGTCGTCGCTACCGGCGGCTGGCGCAACGGCGCTTGCCGCGGCCGGCGCCTGATCGACTGGCGAGGCGCGGAGCGCGTGGCGGAGGACGTCTTCGATCTCGTCCACGAAGACGAACTCCAGCTCCTTACGCAGATCTGCCGGGACGTCCTCCAGATCGCGCTCGTTGCGGCGAGGCAGGATGACCGTCTTGATGCCAGCCCGGTGAGCGGCGAGCACCTTTTCACGGATGCCGCCGACCGGAAGCACCTTGCCGCGCAGCGTGATCTCGCCGGTCATCGCGACGTCGCTGCGGACTGGCCTCCCGGAGGCGAGGGATGCGAGCGCGGTTGCCATCGTCACGCCGGCGGATGGCCCATCCTTCGGCACGGCGCCAGCCGGCACGTGGACGTGGACCGCCTTCCCGGTAAAGACTTCTGGATCGATTCCGAGAAGGTCCTTCGCGTTCGACCGGATGTAGGAGAGCGCCGCCTGCGCGCTCTCTCGCATGACGTCGCCGAGCATGCCGGTCAGGATCAGGCGCTCCTCGTCGCTCGGCATCATCGTCGCCTCGATGAAGAGGACGTCGCCACCGGTTGGCGTCCAGGCCAAGCCCGTCGCCACACCGGGCCGGTCGGTGCGCTCGGCTGCTTCCTCGAAGAAGCGCGGGCGGCCGAGGAAGTCGGCCAGATTCTCGGTGGTGACCTCGGTGCGCTGCGTCTTGCCCTCGGCGATGCTCCGCGCCGCCTTGCGGCAGACCGCGGCGATTTCCCGCTCCAGATTGCGCACGCCGGCTTCGCGCGTGTAGCCGCGGATGATGAGGCGAAGCGCCTGATCATCAAACGTCACTTCCTCGGGCGTCAGTCCGTGCGCCTGGATCTGCTTCGGCACTAGGTAGCGCTTCGCGATCTGTAGCTTCTCCTCGTCCGTGTAGCCGGAGAGCTGGATGACCTCCATGCGGTCGAGGAGCGGCGCCGGGATCGTGTCCGTCGTGTTCGCGGTCGCGATGAAGAGGATCTGCGAGAGATCGAACGGGACGCCGAGGTAGTTATCCACGAAGGAGTGGTTCTGCGCCGGGTCCAGGACTTCGAGCAGCGCCGAGGATGGATCGCCGCGCCAGTCCGCGCCGACCTTATCAATCTCGTCAAGCATGAAGACGGGGTCGCGGGTCTCGGCGCGGCGCAACGCCTGGATGATCCGGCCGGGCAGGGCGCCGATGTAGGTCCGGCGGTGCCCCCGAATCTCCGCCTCGTCGCGGACGCCGCCCAGCGACATCCGGATGAAGGCGCGCCCGAGCGCCCGCGCGATTGATTGGCCGAGGCTCGTCTTGCCGACGCCCGGCGGACCGACGAAGCAGAGGATCGGCTCTCGCGCGGAGCGGTCCGTCGGCGTCTCCGTGCTGGCGTTCGGCTGCGGCTCCTGCTCGATTTCGCCCTCGCCTTCGACGTCCACGCCGACATTGGCTGGGGTCACGCGCTCCTGCTGGGCGGCCAGCCGCTCCTGGCGCAGCTTGCGCACGGCGAGGTACTCCAGGATGCGGTCCTTGATCTTCTCCAGGTCGTAATGATCCTCATCGAGGACCTCGCGGGCCCGCGCGACATCAATCGTGCCGCCGCTCAGCCGATTCCACGGCAGATCGGCCATCCACTCCAGGTACGTCCGGATGATGCCGTGCTCGGGCGAGGCAGGCGGGATCGACTCGAGCCGCGCCAGCTCTCGCTCCACTTCGCGTCGTGCTTCGTCCGGGAGTCCGGCCTCCTCCAGCCGGCGGCGCAGCTCGCTCGTCTCGGTGTCGCCTTCCTCCCCGAGCTCGCGCCGGATCGACCGGAGCTGCTCGCGCAGGAAGTACTCGCGCTGCGCCTTGCTCATCCGCTCCTGCGTCTCGGAGGTAATCCGCTGGCCGAGCTCGCGGACGGCGACCTCGTGCTGCAGGAGCTCGACGAGACGGCGTAGCTTCGCATCCACCGGGTCGAGCTCGAGAATCTCCTGCCGCACCGGTCCCTCTAGCGGGAGCGTCGAAGCGACGAGGTAGACCAGCTGCCGGGGATCGGAGAGCCCTTCGGCGGTCGCGGCGAGTTCATTCGGGAGCTCGGGGATCAGCCCGACCGCGCGCCGGTACAGGTCCGCGACGGCGCGCATCAGCGCTTCACTCTCCAGGCCGGCGACGTGACGATCGGGAGCGCTCTCGATGCGAGCGACCAGATACGGCTCGGTCGTGACGAAGTCGAGCAGGCGGATGCGCTGGAGTCCCTGCACGACGAGGCGCAACGAGCCGTCCGGCCCGCGCACCAATTGATGGATGATCGCCGCCGTGCCGATGCGGTAGAGGTCGTCCGGACCGGCTTGCTCGGTCTGCTCCGTGCGCTGCGCGACGAGGGCGACGAGGCGGTCGCGGCGCATTACATCGTCAACGAGCCGGACCGAGCGCTGCTGGCCAACCACGAGCGGGACGACGGCGAGCGGAAAGACGACGGTTCCGCCACGCAGCGGCAGCACCGGCAGGACGTCCGGGATGGTGACGTCGGTGGCGAAACTCGCTTCTGCCTGAGAGACCATGGACTACCTCGAGTTCAGTTTCGGGAGCGTGACCAGCAGCAAACCGCGATCGTAGCGGGCCTCAGCTCGGTCGGCATCGATCGCGACCGGAAGGGGCAACTCCAGGCGGAACGGTCCCTGGCGAATCTCGGCCGCGTGGTAGACACCGGCGGTATCCGGTGGTTGCAAGCGCCGATGACCTTCGATGACGACCGCGTCGGCGAAGAGGGAGACATCGACGTCTTCCGGATCGATGCCCGCGAGCTCGATCGTGATCGTGACCGTTTCCGCCGACTCATAAACATCGGTCGCGGGCCGCCAGCACGTCTGAGCGAGATGCACGCCTGGCTGGGCGCGGAAGATGTCGGTCAGCGTGAACGGCTGGCTGGCGTTCATGATGACGGTGTAGCGGTAGCTCATTCGCCGGAAGCGCATGGGCGAGATCTCCTTATCGAGCCATCCCTGGCTCGCGGGGCTGCACGTCGCTCTCGCCGCCTCCCGGCCGGAGACCGCCGGACCGGAGGAGCGAGCCAGGGGCTACGAAGAACGCAGCCCACGCCGAATTGTGCTGCCACTCTAACCCGTAAACGCCACGCGGGACGACCTCTTGCCGCGAAATGGCACTCCCGACAGCAGCTTTGCCCGTCGCCGGCCGCGTTTCGTCTGTGGTACGCATACGCCGTGCCGCTGCCGCCAATGGACCAGCATGCTCTCCCGCAACGAGGCGCCGAGCGCGGCTCCGGCCGTCAGCGGACACCGCGCTCGACCTCCGCGGCGTAACGCGCCAGCTCTCGCCGAAGACTCTCAACCTCATCGAGCAGGCTCAGCACGATGCCGATTGCCGGCTCGTTGAGGCCGAGATCAACGCGGAGGCGACGGATCTTGCGCAGGCGAGCCAGCTCTGCATCGCTCAGGAGCAGCTCGCGTTCGTCCCGCACTGCCGGACGCACCAGCCCGCTTGCGACATAGCGGCGAACATGGACGGGTGACAGTCCTACGAGCCGGGCCGCGACCTCGAGCCGGTAATATCGAGTTTCTCCGCTGCCAAGCGTCATCGGCGCCCTCCGATCGGCTCCGGCGACTCGAGCCGCGCAAACTCCTCGATCAGCTCGCGCTGGCGATCCGTCAGGTGTTCGGGTAGCTGGACATGGACCTCCGCGAGGAGATCGCCGCGCCGGCTTGGGTCACCCAGTCTTGGCATTCCCTGCCCGCGCAGGCGGAAGACTTGCCCGTCCTGCGTCCCGGCCGGGATGCGGAGCTCGAGCGTCCGGTTGTCCGGCGTGGTCACGCGAGTCGTGCCGCCGAGCAGCATCACCGACAGCGGAACGTTGACCTTGGTGCGCAGGTCCGTCCCCTCGCGCTCGAAGCGCGGATCGCGCATGACGGTGATGACGAGATAGAGATCGCCGGGAGGTCCGCCCGCCCGGCCCGGATTGCCCTGACCAGCCAGGCGTACCCGCGAGCCAGTAGTGACGCCGGGCGGGATCGTCGCCTCGATGCGGCGCTCCTGACCGTCTGGTGTCCGCAGGGTGACCTGCCGTGTCGTGCCCCGGTAGGCCTCGGCGAGCGAGATGTCGACGCCGAGCTCGAGATCGCTGCCCCGGCGCGGGCGTGGAGCGGAGCTACGCGAGCCGCGCATGCCGGTGCCGAAGATCGCCTCGAAGAAGTCAGAGAACGGCTGGCGATCTCCGAAGAGGTCTTCCAGATCCTCCTCGGTGAACGTCCGGTACTCGTAGGTGGCGCCGCCGCCGGGCCACTGCCCGCGCAGGAAATCCTCGATCGTCACCGTCCGGCCCGCCGCCCGCTGAGCCGCCTCCCACTGCTCGAACTCGCGCATGCGCGGGCCGAGCGCGTCGTAGCGCTTGCGTTTCTCCGGGTCGGAGAGGACTTCGTAGGCCTCGGCGACCTCCTTGAACTTCTCCTCAGCCTCCTTGTTGCCCGGATTGACGTCCGGGTGGTACTGGCGTGCCAGCTTGCGGTAGGCGGACCGAATCTCCTTCTCCGTCGCCGTGCGCGGCACGCCTAGGATCGCGTAGTAGTCTTTGAATTCCATTGCCCCCGTCCTGGGCAGTCATGGCCGGGCCCGCTTACCCCCGACCCGCCAGTCAGCGTTTATCACCATCATCTCATGTAACTTCTATATCTCCCGGAACTCCCCTTCAATTGTGTCGTCCGGGGGAGGACCGCCCTCGTCGCGGCCCGTTCCGGCGGTGGCGCCAGCCGCGACCGCTTGCCCGGCCTCCTGCAGCGCGCGGTCGAGTGCCTCGAGCGCCGGCCGCACGGCAGCCGCGTCTCGGCGGTCCAACGCCTGCCGGATCTCCTGGATGCGGTTCTCGATCTCCAACTTCAGCGCGCTCGGCACGCGGTCACCCTGCTCGCGGAGGAACCGATCGGCGCCATAGGCAGTGTTGTCGGCGCGGTTCATCAGCTCCGCCTCCTCGCGGCGACGCCGGTCCTCCTCCGCGCGCTGCTCCGCCTCGCGGATCATGCGCTGGATCTCGGCCTCGCTCAAGCCGCTCGAGGGCTGGATGACGATCCGCTGCTCCTTGCCCGTCGCCAGGTCCTTCGCGGCCACGTTCAGGATGCCGTTCGCGTCGATGTCGAAGGTCACCTCGATCTGCGGCACGCCGCGCGGGGCCGGCGGAATCCCATCGAGGATGAAGCGACCCAGGCTCTTGTTGTCGGCCGCCATCGGGCGTTCGCCCTGCAGGACGTGGATCTCGACCTGCGGCTGGTTGTCCTCGGCGGTCGAGAAGATCTCGCTCTTCCGGGTCGGGATCGTCGTGTTGCGCGGGATGAGGACCGTCATCACGCCGCCCTTGGTCTCCACGCCGAGGGAGAGCGGGGTAACATCGAGGAGCAGCACGTCCTTGACCTCGCCCCGCAGGACGCCGGCCTGGATCGCGGCGCCGATCGCCACGACCTCATCAGGATTCACGCCCTTGTGCGGCTCCTTGCCGTTGAAGAGCCGGCGAACCAGGTCCTGGACGGCGGGCATGCGGGTCTGGCCGCCGACGAGCACCACCTCGTCAATGTCCGCGGGCTGCAGCTTGGCATCCTGAAGCGCGCGCATCACCGGATTGCGCGTGCGCTCGATCAGGTCATGGGTCAACTGCTCGAGCTTGGCTCGCGTCAGCGTGAGCTGGAGGTGCTTCGGCCCGCTCGCGTCGGCGGTGATGAACGGGAGATTGATCTCCGTCGTCTGCGTCGTGGAAAGCTCGATCTTCGCCTTCTCCGCCGCCTCCCGGATCCGCTGCAGCGCGATGCGGTCCTTGCTGACATCAATGCCTTCCTGGCGCCGGAACTCTTCGATGATCCAGTCCATGATCGCGCGGTCGAAGTCGTCACCGCCGAGGTAGGTGTCACCGGCGGTCGCCAGCACCTCGACCACGCCTTCACCGACGCGGAGGATCGAGATATCGAACGTGCCGCCGCCGAGGTCGTAGACGGCGATCTCCTCGTCCGTCTTCTTGTCCAGCCCGTAGGCGAGCGAAGCGGCAGTCGGCTCGTTGATGATTCGCAGCACCTCAAGGCCGGCGATCTGCCCGGCGTCCTTCGTCGCTTGCCGCTGCGCGTCGTTGAAGTAGGCGGGGACGGTGATGACTGCCTGCGTGACCGGCTCGCCGAGCTTTGCCTCGGCGTCCGCCTTCAGCTTCTGCAGGATCATCGCCGAAATCTCGGGCGGGCTGTATTCGCGACCGCCCATCACGACGCGCACGTCGCCGTTCGGCGCCCGCGTCACCTTGTACGGGACGCGCTTGATCGTCTCCTGCACCTCCGGGTCATCGAACTTACGACCCATGAAGCGCTTGATCGAGAAGATCGTGTTTTCCGGGTTGGTGATCGCTTGCCGCCGCGCGAGGCGCCCAACCAGCCGCTCGCCCGTCTTCGGGTTGACCGCGACGACCGACGGAGTGACGCGCTCCCCCTCCGCGTTCTCGAGCACGACTGGCTCTCCGCCCTCGAGGACGGCCATAACCGAGTTCGTGGTTCCTAAGTCGATTCCGATTACGCGTGCCATCGATGCCCCTCCTTTGAAAGCGTCGCCTTACCGTGCCTCTGACCAAGACCTGCTAAGTCTGACTTCCGTCACCATCCTGCCCGCATGCGGTCGAGCACGCCGGGCGCTCCGTCGCTCAGGATGACCGGGACGGCGGTTTGCTCCCGCGCGGCCTGACAGACGATGCCAAGCAGGTTTCGTGCCCTTCCGACCGCCCGCTCCGGTAGATCGCCGGGCGGCGACTCGACACGGCACTATCCGGCGCTTTGCCCGGTTCGGCGCGGGGACGCTCTCCCCGCGATCCATTGCCGATTTCCGATGCGAGGGAGGTGACGGGACCCTGCCCAGCGGAGACCAATCGCCATGGCGAGTGCCCAGTTTCCTGATTGGCCGCCGCACTTGACGACTAGACATAATAATACATGCTGTCAAGCGGGTTGTCTCGTCTCGCGGCGCGGAATTCGCTGTCAATCAGTCGCCTCGAGCCCGCTCGTGGGAAGCCGGCATTCGTGCCGCAGAGGCGCGGCGCGTATGCATCCGTTACCTCGATGGCTGACGTAGTCTTAATTAGTGAACGGAGCGGAGCGCCCTGCCGTTGGTCGGGCGAACGATCACGGAAGGGCGCTAGGCCGGCGGGCCCCGCTGGGCGCCTGAGCGTCGCCACGAACAGCGGGGGCGTTCAGCGAGGGCCGAGCCGAACAACGTATGTGGCCGCGCAGGGATACGGCGGAAGGAAAGGAGGTTTGGGATGAGCGAGAAAACCCCTGTTCCGGCCAAGAGCGGTGAGGTTCGCGCCCGTCGGTGGGATCCGCTCGGTCTGCTTGCGGAGATGGAAGCCGAGATGGAGCGGCTCTGGAATGAGCGGTGGCCAATGGGCTCGCTCTTCGGCGGCCGGTTGGGCCGCGGGCTGAGTCAGAACGGCTTCGTGTGGGCTCCGCGAGCGGACGTCTTCGCCAAGAATGGCGATCTCGTCGTCAAGGTCGAACTCCCTGGCGTCAAGAAGGACGAGGTCGATGTCTCGATAGAGGGGGGCGACCTCGTAATTCGGGGCGAGCGCAAGGCGGAAGAGAAGGTCGAGGAGAAGGACTACTACCGCATGGAGCGCTCGTACGGCGCGTTCTATCGTCGGTGGCCGCTGCCAGAAGGCGTCGATCCGGACAAGGTCGAGGCCAGCTTCGAGGATGGCGTCCTGACCGTGCGCGTGCCGAAGGGCGCGGTGCAGGAGCCTGAGGCCAAGAAGATTCCGATCCGGTGAGGACGCGCGGGCTTTGGAGGGTGGCCCGCTCGATCTGAGCTAGTTCGAGTCGGCAGCTAGGTTGCGCCGTATCCCGAGCCGGCACTGCCAGTGACGATCCAGCCGGCGATCGCACACTGGCGCAATGTCGACGCCAACAGCCGTGTCACGCTGACCGGCACGGTGCGCACTCCTGACGCGCGCCGGGCGTGACGGCTTTACGCCACCAGAGTCTCTAATCGCAGACAACGAAACGATCGCCCGTGCCGCGCCGCTCGAGAGCAGGTTGGCACGGGCTCCGCATGCATGGAAGCAGTAACTAACGTGGGGTTGGCGCCCGCGAGGCGCATGGCGTGGTGTTGCGAAAGGAGAATGCGATGTCGGCAGCAACGGATGTCCGGACCGATCTGATCCAGGGATTGAGCGACGATCTGGCAGGCGAGTATCAGGCGATCATCAGCTATATCACTTACGCGGCGCTCGTCGGCGGGCCACACCGGCCGGAGCTTGCCGAATTCTTCCGCGCCGAGATTGCCGACGAACTGCGGCATGCTCAGTTCCTAGCGGACAAGATCGCGGCGCTCGGCGGGGAGCCGGCAGTGACGCCGCGCCCGGTGACCGTGACGCGGGACACGCGGGAGATGCTCGAGCAGGTTCTCCAGGCCGAGGTGGAGACGATCGCCAACTATCGCCAGCGGATCGAGCAGGCGGAGGCGGCTGGCGACATCGGCCTGAAGGTGCGGCTGGAGGAGATCGTTGCCGATGAGACGACGCACAAGGAAGAGGTCGAGAAGATCCTTGCCACCTGGCGCTAAAGCGGCGCGACCAGGGCGCGGCATGGGGGATCCCGCCTCGCCATCAGGGAGGAGTACAACGAATGGCGACTGACCCGGTTGATCGGATTCGGGCATTCGACAATATGACGCGGCTGGCGCTCGATCTCCCGCAGGCCCTGCCGCGCCTGGCCGCGCTGCCTCCCTCGCCGGAGGCGCCGTATCTGACCGTCAGTCTTGACTGGCGGCCGCTGGGCTCGCAACCCGGACGGCGGACGGAGCCGGAGCCGCAGCGCTCCGAGTTTCAGGACAAGTGGGCAGCGGCCGGAACACCGCGTCGCCCCGGCCGCCAGTTTCTCGAGAACGAGCTACCAACGACGCTCAAGCGATTTCCGGAGCACAGTCCCGCCCGCAAGAGTCTGCGGGAAGATGCTCGGCGCGTCATGGAGTTTCTCGACCAGGAGCTCGACCCGGCCGCGCACGGTGTCGTGATCATCGCGTGCAACCACGCGGGGATCTTCGAGGCAGTCCCGCTCGACGTGCCCGTCGCCAATGAAGTCAGCGTCGGCCCAATCCCGTCGCTGCTGCGGCTCGTCCAAGCGGCCGAGGATTATCCGGCCTACGCGGTCGTCGTCGCCGATCAGCGCGAATCGGTCGTGTGGTTGTTCGAGCGGCAGGTTTGGGAGCGCAGTGTCTCGGTGGAGGCGGACGACTATCCTCGCCACCAGCAGCAGGGCGGTTGGTCGCAGCGGCGGTACCAGGCGCGGGCCGGCGAGCGCATCGAGCATGTTGCCAAGGCGATCGCGGAAGAGACGAAGCGCGCGTTCGAGGATTACGAAGAGGGAATCGACTATCTGATCCTTGCGGCGGCGGAGCCGATGCTCAGCGCGGTGCAGGCGGAGCTGCACGAGTCGGTCGCGAGCCGCGTGATCGGTCAGATTCAGCTGCCAGCCAATGCTTCTGTCACTCAAGTTCTCGCCGAGGCGCAGCCGCTGGTGGAAGCCGCGGAGCGGAAGCGCGAGCTGGAGGCGGTGCAGACGGTGCGCGATGAGGTTGGCGCCAATGGCAAGGGGGTTGCCGGACCGGAGGCGACGCTGACGGCGCTCCAGACCGGGCAGGTCCTTAAGCTCGTCATGAACGACGACTTCCGCAGCGCGGGCTGGGCGGATTACAGCTTGTCGCTCTTCGGCACCGGGCTCGTGCCATCGCAGCACCCGGCTGGTGGCGACGTGGCGAACATCGTGCCGACCTCGCTGCACGACGAGTGCATCCGCCTGGCGATTCAGCAGGGCGCCGAGATCGAGATCGTCCGGACGATGCCACCGATCAATTCGGCGGAGCTGGTGAACATCCCCGATGCCGGGCAAGGGCCGCCGCGAACCGAAGCGGCCCGGCTGCTCGATGAGATCGGCGGCATCGGCGCCGTGTTGCGTTTCGCGCTGGAGCAGAATCGGCCGACAGCGACGATGTAGCCGCTCGTCGCCGCGCTAGGTGCGGGCGCGAGGATCGAGGGCGTCGCGCAGACCGTCTCCCAGCGTGTTGAGCGAGAGGACGGTGAGCACGAGCGCGCTCCCAGGCACGATAGCGAGCCACCAGGCGCGTTGGAGCTGCAGCTGGCCATCGCGCAGCATGTTGCCCCACGTGGGAGTCTCGGGATGGACGCCGGCGCCCAAGAAGGAGAGGGACGCCTCCGAGATGATGGCGAAGGCGATGACGAAGGTGCACTGCACGATCAGCGGGGAGAGCGCGTTGGCGAAGATGTAGCGCCGGAGAATCGCCGCGTCGCGCAGCCCGATGGCGCGGGCGGACTCGACATACGGCTGGTGACGCAGGACGAGCGTGGAGCCGCGCACGAGGCGCGCGATGCTCGGCGTGTAGACGACGACCAGCGCGATGAAGACGTTGAGCGCTCCGGGGCCCAGGCTCGCCATGATCGCGATCGCGAGCAGGATGCTGGGGAAGGCCATCAGGCCGTCCATCGTCCGCATGATCCAGCTATCAAGACGGTCGTAATAGCCGGAGATGAGGCCGAGCACCGAGCCGAGCAGGGCCGAGGCGACGGTGACGGTGACGCCGATCAAGAGCGAGACGCGCGCGCCATGGATGACGCGGCTGAGCACGTCCCGTCCGAAGGCATCGGTGCCGAGCGGATGCTCGCTTGAGGGGCCCTGGAGGCGGACCGTCGGATCGACGTAGGTCGGGTCCTGCGGGGCGAGTACGTCGGCGAAGATCGCAACCAACGCGATCAGCAGGATCAGCACGGCGCTGGCGACCGCGACGGGATTGCTCGCCAAGACGCGCACCCAGTACCAGCGGGACGACGGCGTGATACTGGACAGGAGCCCACGCCGCCTCGGGGCCGCCGCGCGCGGCAGGGCTTGGGCCTCAGTCGCCGCCATAGCGCACCCTCGGATCGATATAGACGTAGAGGATGTCAACTAGCAAATTGACGAGCACGTAGCTCGCCGCGATGATCATCACCGCCCCCTGGATGACCGGGTAATCGCGCCGGGCGATGCTCTGCACGACCAGCCGGCCCATGCCGGGGATGGTGAACACGGTCTCGGTGACGACAGCCCCGCCGAGGAGCGCACCCAAAGATTGGCCGATGACCGTGATCGCCGGGATGAGCGCGTTGCGGAGCGCGTGCCGCGTGACAACCGAGCGGAAGGGCACGCCCTTGGCGAGCGCGGTGCGCACGTAATCCTCGCGCATGACATCGAGCATGCTGGAGCGGACGAGGCGCGCTAGGAGACCAGCCGAGGAGAACCCAAGCGCGAATGCCGGCATCGCCATCGCCTTGAAGTGCCCCCCCGGATCCTTGGTGATCTCGACGAAGCCGCCGGAAGGCAGCCAGCGCAGCACGACGGCGAAGAGCAAGATCAGCAGGATGCCGAGGAAGAACGTCGGGATGGCGGCGCCGCTGATTGACATCAACATCAGCGCGCGGTCGAGCAGCGAGTTGCGGCGCACGGCCGCGATGACGCCGGCCGGCACGCCGATGACGATCTCGATCAGTAGGGCGTAGACCGTCAGCAGGAGCGTCGGCTGAGCGCGATCTTTGAGCGCGGTGGTGACTGACTCGCCGATGAAGAGCGACTGGCCGAAGTCGAGCTGGAGAACGCCGACGAACCAGTTGACGAACTGGACGGGCAGCGGCTTGTTGAGACCCAGCTGGTCGCGTAGCTGCTCGATCTGGTCCGGCGTCGCACTCTGGCCGAGGATGACCGCCGCTGGGTCGCCCGGCGTGAGGTGCACGAGGGCGAAGACGACCACCCCGACGACCAGCATCACGGGGATGAGCATCAGGAGCCGGCGAATGATGTAAGCCGTCACCGATTACCTCTGGGGATCGGTCGAGCCGGCAGGGCTGAGTCGCCCCGCCGGCTGCTGACTTCGTCGGATCGTGCTATTCGTTCAGCCAGAGGTTCCACCACGGCACGCCGCGCTCGACCTGGCTGACCCACCCGCCGACCTTGTCGGAGCGATATTCAGTGAGGCTGGAATCGCCGATCTTGATCGCCGGGATCTCCTTGTAGGCGTTCGCTTGAATCTGTTCCCAGATCGGGTAGCGGACCTCGAAATCGGCCTCGGCGAGCAGCTCCTCGGCGAGCCCGAGGCTCTCTTCGCTGTTCCACCAGCCGGGATAGATGTTCATCTGCCCGACGTAGGAGATTTGGCTGGGATCGGGCACGAAGCCGTGTGAAGTGACAAAGACGTCCCATTCGGCAGGATCGGCCCGCCGCTGCACGAGCGTCGCCCAGTCCATGACCTGGAGATCGACCTTGAAGCCGACCTCTTCCAGCTGCTGCTTGGCGACGGTCGCGTCGGCGTACATGTACGGGTATTCCTGCGTGGCCATGAAGCGAATGGGCGTCCCGTCGTAGCCGGCCTCTTCCAGCTTGGCCTTGGCGAGCTCGACGTCGTGGATGTTGTAGAGCTCGATGCCAGCCTCCGTGTGCCAGGGCGTTTCCTTCATCATCAGCCCGGGATCGAGGCGGATGAACTCGGGGCTGCCCCAGGCGGCTAGGAGCATCGGCTCATGGTCGAGCGCGGCGCGGAACGCTTCCCGCAGCGTCAGGTTGGACATCAACGGCGACTGCCAGTTGAGGAAGAAGACGTCCCAGTTCGTCGGGTGCATGATCTCGGCGACGATCCCCGGCGCATCCTTGAGGATTTCGTACTGGTCGTTGCTGATGTTCATCGCGTAGTGATAGTCGCCAGCCTGCATGCCCGCGATTCGGGCGGCCTCATCCGGCACCGGGATGAACTCGATTTGGTCGAGGTACTGATACTTGTGGCCGCCGTAGCCGTTCGGCTCACCGGGGAGCGCGGCGTACTCTTCGAAGCGCTCGAACCGGATGTAGCGGTCGGCCTGGCGCTCGACGAGCTTGTACGGGCCGGTGCCGATGCACGCCTCGTTGGGCTCCAGTGTCCCGGCGTCGATGACCGACTTGGGATAGATGACACAGGCCTGCGTGTTATGAGCCAGGGCGATCGCCAGCGTTCCGTACGGGCGATTCATCCGGAACTCGATGGTGTAATCGTCGACCTTCACGAGCTCGTTCATCGCCTCGAAGAGACGCTTGCCGACGCCGCTGATCTGCCCCCAGCGGTTGACCGAGGCGATGACGTCGTCGGCGGTCATCGTCTCCCCGTTGTGGAACGTGACGCCCTGGCGGAGCGTGATGGTGTGCGTCAGCTTGTCTTCGCTGATCGTGTGGGATTCGGCCAGCATTGGGATCGGCTGGTATTGGGTGTCGTAGGTGAAGAGGGTCTCGTACATGCAGTAGCCGATGAGTGCCGTGATCTCGGCCGTTGTCTGGTGCTCGTCCAGCGTGGGCGGCTCGCCGATCGTCGCGACGCGCAGCGTGCCACCGCGAACACCCGCGCCGGGATCGTCCTGCAGCAGGCGCCGCAAAGCCCGTGCCTGCGCGCGCCGTGGGCCGGTGACGCCATGCAGCGCCGCGGCCAGCGCCGTCGCGCCCAGACCGATCCCCGCGCCGCGCTTGACGAGCTCTCGGCGGGTTAGCTCGCGGTCTTCGACCTGAGCGAGCAAGCGAAGAAGGTCACGCTCCTGCCGTTCCTGGTCCATGGTCCGCTCCTCCCTAATCCGTTCCGTGTCGCTGGATCGTCGGTGCGGCGAGCCGGTCTCCTCCTGACCTGGACGGGCCGCGTCGTGGCAGCACACCTCCTTTCGCCCATGAAGACATGTAGCAAGGAAAGAGATGAGCCCTCGTTCTAAGCGTTCAACGGCAATGTCGGCTGCTGGCGACAGTGTGCAGGACGATGAGACATGGGTCAATAGCCAATTGACCAATACAGACCTGGCGAATTGGTCATTCGCCATGCGTGTGCCGGCAGATCAGGCGGGGACCTGGTAGGCTGCTGTACCGGTCTTGAGCTCTAGCGGGTGCCGAGATCGGGAGGACGAGAGAGGAATGAGCCAACGCGCGGGAGCGTATGACGTCATCGTCGTGGGTGTCGGCGCGATGGGATCAGCCGCGTGCTACCACCTCGCGCGGCGTGGGAAGCGCGTGCTCGGTCTGGAGCGCTTCGACATCCCGCATACGATGGGCTCCTCGCATGGAGTCAATCGCATCATCCGGTTGGCCTACTACGAGCACCCGAGCTACGTGCCTCTGCTGCGCCGCGCCTACGAGCTCTGGCGGGAGCTAGAGACGGGCTTCGGTGAGCAGCTCCTCTACATCACCGGCTCGATTGATGCCAGCGCGCCCGAAGACGCTATGGTCCAAGGCTCGCTCCGCTCCTGCGAAATTCACGATATTCCCCATGAGGTGCTCGACTCGGCGGAGCTATCTCGCCGCTTCCCGGCCTTTGCGCTTCCGGCCGGGCACGTGGCGGTCTTCCAGCCGGACGGCGGTTTTCTCCTCTCGGAACGTTGCATCGTCGCGCACGTCGTTGGCGCTTTGCAGGCTGGCGCCGACATCCGCGCGCGGGAGACGGTGCTTGGTTGGCAGCCGACCGCTTCAGGGGTGCGCGTCGAGACGACGCGTGGCGCCTATGAAGCGGAGTGGCTGGTGATCAGTGCCGGCGCGTGGGTCGGCACGCTTGTGCCTGAGCTAGCGTCGCTCACGCAACCCGAGCGTCAGGTTCTGGCTTGGCTTCAGCCGATCCGGCCGGACCTCTTCACCCCCGACCGTCTACCGGTTTTCAACCTTGCCGTCGAGGAGGGCCATTTCTATGGCTTCCCCGTCTTTCACTATCCGGGCTTCAAGATTGGACGGTATCACCATCGAGAGGAGCCGATCGATCCGGACCGCTGGGACCGGGAGCCGAACGAGCAGGATGAAGCGGTCCTACGTGGATTCGCTGCTCGCTACTTCCCGGCGGGCGCCGGCGTGACGATGGGGCTGCGGTCTTGCATGTTCACCAACACGCCAGACGAGCACTTCGTGATCGACAGGCTGCCGTCAGCGCCACAAGTCATCGTCGCGTCGCCGTGCTCTGGGCATGGCTTCAAGTTCGCAGCCGTGGTCGGGGAAATCGTGGCCGATTTGGCGACGCGCGGCGCGAGTGACCATGACACGAGCCTGTTCAAGCTATCGCGCTTTGCCACCGCGTGACGTGGCATCCAGCCCAGCGTCAAGATGCGCGCAGCCGGATCTCGAGGATGATCGGATCGCCAGCGGAGATGTTCCGGAAATCATCGTGTTGCGCCAGGGCATCCGCCAGCGCGACGACGAGCCCGTGCGCCGACGCCTCTTGGGCGACGATGGTAGCCGTGTACCGATCGTCGTTGACCGCACCATCGTGAAACCGTTTGGCGCGCACTTCCGCCTCGACCGTCAGGCCGCGGGGCGTCGTCGAGTCGCAGCCCGGCTCCGTCCGCGTCACCGGCAGAGTGATGATCGGCGCCAGCTCGTCAACCGGCCGCAGGATCGGCTGGTCATCCCGGCCCATCCGCTTGTGCTCTCGCATCGCCATCCGCTCGCTCAGCATCCGCAGGTTCATCGTTCACTCCCTCTTTCGGCGATCTCCGCGACTTCGTGTCGTGGAATTCGGTGCCGATCTGTCACACGCCGGCTGCCGGCGGGTTCACGATGGCGATACGCACACCCCCTGCCACCGTGTACGTACACATCATAGCAGAACAAACGCTCTAGTCAAGTGGGGAGTCGTACATTTGTGCGGTGCCGGACTGGCACGGCGCGGACGGGCAGGCAAAGGCGCCGCCCCGCGCAGGAATCTCGATGTCGTGGCTCGCCGTTTGTAGGATTACCGGGGGTGATTCAGGCGGGGACGCTGGTCTCCGGGGTCGAGAGCGCCTCCACTTGCTCCTGCACGATCCGGGCGAGATCGGCGGGGGAGGAACCGCTCGCGCTGACGGTCATAGGAGGCCCGAATCTCAGGGCAACGTGCCAGCCGTCTTGCTCCCGGTGGTAGAAGAAGCCGGCGGGCACGATCGGGACGGTGAGCCCGCGCTGTGCCGCCAGCCGAGCGAAGCGCGCGAATCCCGGACGGAACGGCAGGAAGTCGTCCGGCGCCGTCTTCATCGTCACACCGGGATCGATGTTCGGATAAGCCTCCGGAAACACGATCAAAATGCGGTTCGCCTGCAGGAGTCGGAGCGCGTCGCGCGTTCCCTGGAGCATCATCCGCGGCTCGTGCCTGTCGGAGCGATACGGGCTATCCGGCCGGTAGATCATCGGCCATGCGGCGGCGCGGCAGGCGGCGGTCAACGCTCGCCGGCCGAGGCGGTTCTTCACCCAGTCGAGCCCGACCAGGATGTGCGCGGGACGCTCGATCGTCGCCAGCAGGATGCACCCATCGTAAAGGTGATGGTAGTGCCGAGCGGCGACGATGACGGGGCCGGAGGCGGGAAGGAACTCTTTCCCCGTGATCTGGAGATCGAGTCGCTGCCGGACGATGACCTTGCTCGCGAGATGGAGCGCGCGCCAAGAGATCTCATCCATCTTGCGCCCACCGGAGCCGGCGCGCCGCCAGTCGCGGGCGCCCAATCCTGGCTAGCGCGGCCGGGAGCAGACCGAGGACACACGCGAGGACGATCGGTGCCCAGAGCCCGACGCTCGCGCTGACGACCATCGCGAACGCCATGTTCATCGCGTAGAAGGCGAGGGGGAACAGGAATGGCGTCTTTTCGGGAACGAGGTCACGCCTCCAGACTGCGCGGCTCGCGGCCATAAAGACCAGGCCGGTCAGCGACCATCCGATGAGATTCCGCAGCGGCATGCCGAAGTAAGCGCCCTCCTGGCCCCACCGCCAGAACTGCACGCGCAGATCGGCGTGCGCCATCGCGGGATCGAGGACGAGGTCCCAGGCGGTTAGGAGCCAGGCGCCGAGCAGGAGCGACCAGAGCGTGCGGCGCCGTGCGCCGAAGCTCGCGGCCAGGTGGCTGCCGAGGATGTATGAGGCGAGGCCCATGCTGAACCACGAGAAGGGGATCGTGTAGGGCACCTTGTCGAGCACCTTCGTGCCGAGGAAGTTCGTGTAGGCGTAGTCGCCGAACGGCCAGCCGGTGCTGGTCCCGACAAGCTCCGAGGTCAGCGACAGGTTGTAGGTCACGACGAGGAAGATGGTCGTTAGCCGCCAGCCGATCGCCCAGATGCCGAACGCTGCCATGGCAGCCGCGCCAAGCAGGATCTGGATCGAGCCGGCGTACCGCATTGAGAAGTCAAATACCTGCACTGCGCGGGGATCGCTCGACCAGAGGTCCGGATTGGGCAGCATAATGAGCAGGCCGACTAGGCCGAAGACGAGCGCCACGCAATGCGCCGCGAGCAATCCGGGAGCGATCCAATGCCTGATCGCCTTCATGGGCGCGAGTCTCCTCTCGAGATGATCCGTCCACGCCAGCGATGCTGGCGGCGGGTCGCCATCCACCAGAGGCGAGCGGCAACCGGCAGATCGCACAGTGGTGAGAGCCAGTAGGTCAAGGGGCGAGCGGGATAGGCGCGCGCCGTGCCAGCGAGAACGCCTAGGCGAGACGCGGCAAGCGCGACGTTGAGCCGCGTCAACGGGTGCCGCCGGCCGAGGCGGCGCGTTAGCACCGGCAGGAGCCACAGGGGCAGCGCCTGGACGAGCGTGACCTCGGCAAGGCCAACGAACGTTCGCCCCTGGGTGTAGCGATCGCGCAGCGGCAGGGAGCGCGTCCAGTTCTCCCATGCCTCGCGCCACGAGGCGTACATCTCCGTCCAGGCCAGGTTGTCCGACTCGTAGAACCCGACGCGATGGCCAGCGGTGGCGAGCGCTCGGGCAAGCGTGAAGTCCTCGCAGATCGAGTCCATTACGGAATCGAACCCGCCGACAGCGCAGAGGGCGTCGCGTTGCACGAGAAAGCATTGGCCGTTCGCCTGGACGCGGGAAAGGTCGGTGGTCGCGGTGCCGGGGATGCCGAGCCGATAGACGAGCGTCGTGAGCATTGCCGGGTGAAGCAGTCCTTCGACCGGGCCGGAGAGCGCCTGCCGCGTGGCGACGCTGAGGGCGTCAACGCGCTCTCGCTCGGCATGGGCGAGGAGCGAGCGTGTCAGCGCGGAATCAACGCGCACGTCGGCATCGATGGTGAGAATCCAGGCGGTGTCCGGCCTTGCGCATTGAAGCCCTTTGGCGAGCCCGTACGCCTTGCCATTGACGGTGGGCGGCACCGGCGCCGCGCTGACGAGGCGGACGCGGCTATCCCGCTCGGCGAAGCGCCGGACGAGATCAACGGTGCGGTCCGTCGAGCCGCCGTCGATCACGACGATCTCCGCGACCTCCGAGCCTTGCGCCACCAGGCTGGCGAGGCACGGCTCGAGTCGCCGCTCCTCGTTCAGAACCGGCAGCAGCACGCTAACGCGCTCGTCGGTGGCCGCGTCGTCCCGGCGCGCGATGACCGTGCCTCGCGCCGTGCGCGCCCAGCGGGCGGCGACGCGAAGGGCCAGGACGGCTTGAATCAGGCCGAGGATGGCGAGAAGCGACCGCATCAGGCGCCACTCCTCGGGTAGGCAGCGACGGACTCCACAGGATATGGTGGAACGCGCCACGGCGTACAAGCGGACAGCGCCCGCCGAGGAATTAGCGATCGTGGAGTTTCCGGAATGCGGCGCGTGACGATGGCGAGGCTGCTATGAAGCGCATCGTGGTGATCGGGGCCGGGTTCGGCGGTTTGGCGGCCGCGATTCGCCTCGCGGCGCGCGGGCATGACGTGACGGTCGTCGAAAAACGCGACCAGCCGGGCGGCCGCGCCTATGTCTATCGCCGTGACGGCTTCGTCTTCGATGGCGGCCCGACCGTCATTACCGCGCCCTGGTTGCTCGCGGACCTCTTCACGCTGGCCGGGCGCAAAATGGACGACTACGTCCGGCTCGTTCCGCTCGATCCCTTCTACCGAATCATCTTCGCGGACGGTACCGCCGTTGACTACAACGGCGACCGCGAGCGGATGCTGGCGACGATCCGCGCCTTGAGCCCGTATCCCGAGGATGTCCAGGGGTACGAGGCGTTCCTGGCGCAGTCGGAGCGCATTTTCGCCAAGGGGTTCACGGAACTCGCGACCAAGCCCTTTCTGTCTGTCCGAGACATGCTCGCCATCGCGCCCGACTTGATCCGGCTGGGGAGCTACCGGACGGTCTATGGAATGGTTGCTCGGTACGTGCGGGATGAGCGCGTCCGGCAGATGCTTTCCTTTCACCCTCTGCTGATTGGCGGCAACCCGTTCCACACGACCAGCATCTACACGCTGATTCATCACCTGGAGCGGACGTGGGGCGTCTGGTTCGCGATGGGCGGAACCGGGGCGATCGTCGACGCGCTCGTGCGGTTGCTGGAAGAGCTGGGTGGCCGTCTCCGGCTTTCGGCCGAGGCGCGGCGCATCCGCGTCGAGGGGGGAAGGGCGACCGGCGTCGAGCTTGCTACCGGCGAGGTGATCCCGGCCGATATTGTTGTCGCCAACAGCGACGTCGCGACGACCTACCAGCGACTGCTGCCGGCGCACGCGCGGAGCGCCTACAGCGATCGCCGGCTGCGGCGCTTCCGATATTCGATGTCCCTCGTCGTGATCTACTTTGGGACCGATCGCCTCTACCGTGACGGACCGAGTGCGACGCTCCGGCACCACAATATTGTGCTCGGACCGCGCTACCGCGAGCTGCTTGAGGATGTCTTCGAGCGGAAGGTACTGGCGGACGACTTCTCGCTCTACCTGCACATGCCGACGCTGACCGATCCGTCCCTCGCGCCGCCGGGATGCGAGGCATTCTATGTTCTTGCGCCGGTGCCGCACCTGGGCGGCTCCGTGGATTGGGAGGTTGCCGCCAAGCCGTATCGCGACCGGATCATGCAATTCGTGGAAGACCGCTTCCTCCCCGATCTCTCGCGGCACATCGTGGCCGAGTACATGATCGATCCGCGCCATTTCCGCGATGAGCTGGGCAGCTACTTGGGCGCCGCGTTCTCGCTCGAGCCGGTGTTGCGGCAGTCGGCCTATTTCCGGCCGCACAACCGCTCCGAGGACGTGCCGAACCTCTACTTCGTCGGCGCGGGCACGCATCCCGGCGCGGGCTTGCCCGGCGTCCTCTGCTCGGCCGTCATCGCCGACGAGCTGATCGCGGAGGAGACGGGCGGCAAGCGGTAGCTGATCGCGGGATCGGGTGTCAGCCATGGATCGGCAGCTCCGGTTGCCATGCTGGCGTTCGCGGCCCATCGGCCATTGCGATTCCATCCCACGCGAGAGCTCCGGCAGACTGCTGCGCGGAGCGGCCGGGCAACGTCAGGCGAGCGAAGGAGGCCAGGATGCTCGGCGCCGCGCGGAGCTTGCGACTGGCGCAGACGTACGCGCGCGTGTCGAAGACGGGATAGTTCGTTCGCTCCAGCTCGGTCAGGATCTCGGAGTAGAGGCGGCTCGCCACCAGCGCCGTCAGCCGGCTGCGCGGCGGGAGGGCGCGTAGGCCCCGCTCGGCGCTGGCATAGAGCGCGCGGGCCCGCCGCGCCTGCAATGCGAGGAGCTCATTGAATCGGCCGCCCGGCTGGCCGCGCATGATGCCGTCGGGATCGCACCCGAAGGCGGCGATCTCATCGAGTGGCAGGTAGAGGCGGCCGTGCCGGGCGTCGTCGCCGATGTCGCGCAGGATGTTGGTGAGTTGCATGGCGATGCCGAGCTCCGCCGCCATCGGAATCGCCCTTCGATCGGAGCAGCCGAGGATCGGCGCGACGATCACGCCGATCGTGCCGGCCACGTGGTAGGCGTAGGTGTAGAGCGCCGGCCAATCGGCGAACCGCGTCCCGGCGAGGTCCATCCGGATTCCGGTTAGGAGATCGCGCACCGGCTCGACCGGAATGTCGAACTCCTTACGGGCATGCGCGAACGCGATAGCCACCGGATGCCGGGGCGCAATCAGTTCGTCTTCCCATTGCGCGAGAGCGGCGGTAATGGCGGCCGGAGATTGCGTCTCCGACCGGTCCACGAGGTCGTCGGCGATGCGGCAGTAGGCGTAGGCGGCCAAGATCGCCCGTCGCCGGCGGCGGGGGAGAAAACGGCTGGCGAGGAAGAATGTCCGGCCGTGCTCCCGCGCGATCGCTTCGCAAACGGCCCACGGATCATCCGCGATCGCGGGATGGTCTCCGTCAGTGTGTCGTTGCATGCCCGCCCGTCTCCCTCCCGTTGACGATCCGTGTTCCCAGTGCCGCTGTGCCACACATCACAGCGGCGTTACCGGCGCGTTGCTCTTCGCTCCGTTCAGCTCGGTGGCGCAGATGGTTCTTCCTGGCGCGATCCGCGAGACTGGGTGGCCGTCGTCGTCCACCATCTCGGCCGAGCGCAGGTCAGCGATGGCGCCGCAGCCGGTGCAGAACAGTGCCAAGCGCAGCTCCTCGACGATCGCGGCCAGCGTGGCGTGCGCGTCGTCCTCGCTCGCGGCTGCCGCCTTGAGGAGCGGTCCGGCGAAACCGGCGAGATCGGCGCCGAGTGCGATCGCCTTGGCGGCATCGAGCCCGGTGCGGAGCCCGCCGCTGGCGATCATCGGCAGGTGCGGCGCGCCCTCTCGCGCCATGCGGAGGCTGAGCGCGGTGGGGATGCCCCAGTCGGTGAAGGTTTCACTCAGACGCCGCGCCAGTGGGGTCCGCGCGCGGTGGTGCTCGACGGCGCTCCACGACGTGCCGCCAGTGCCGCTGACGTCGAGGGCGGCGACTCCGGCGTCGGCAAGCTGGCGGGCGACTCGGGCTGAGATGCCCCCGCCTACCTCCTTGATGACCACGGGGACGTCCAAGGCGGCGCACACCGCTTCGATCTTGTGGAGGAGCGCGGAGAAGTCCCGGTTTCCTTCTGGTTGCAGCGCCTCCTGCAACGGGTTGAGATGGAGGATGAGCGCGTTCGCCTCGATCATCTCCACCGCTCGGCGGCATTCATCAATGCCGAACCCGTAATTGAGCTGGACAGCGCCGAGATTGGCGAAGAGCGGGATCGTCGGCGCGAACTGCCGGATGGCAAACCAGCGGCATGCGTCCGGATTCTCGACCGCGACGCGCTGGGAGCCGACGCCCATGGCGCAGCCGTGCGCCTGCGCGGCAACCGCGAGCCGCCGGATGATCGTGAATCCCTCCTCGGTGCCGCCGGTCATGGATGAGATCAGGATTGGAGCCGCCAAGCGGTGTCCGAGAAAGGTCGTGCTGAGATCGAGAGCGTCGTAATCGTGCTCGGGGAGCGCGACATGCACGAAATGGAGCCGCTCGAACCCGGTGCGACGCTCCCGCGCCGTGACGTTCTGCTGGAGATTGATCGCGATGTGATCGTTCTTCCGGCCAGCGGTGACGGCGTGCTCAGGCGGAGCCGCGAGCGGCAGCGTGGACGGGGAGCGGTCATGGTTCATGGCGCTCTCCAGGCGAGTCGGGTCCGGGCTCATGGCTGGCATCCGTTCTGAACGATCCTTTCGCTCTTGCTCCGTGAGGAAATGCGCAAGCGCGGGTTAGCTCGCGCGCCGCAGGACGAGCGAGGCGTTGATCCCGCCGAAGCCGAAGGCATTGGTCAGCATGTACTCGACGGCCGCGTCGCGCCCGCCCGGTGGGATGATGTCGAGGTCGCAGGCCGGGTCGAGGCGCTGCAAGTTCGCGGTGCCCGGTAGGTGATCGTGGGTGAAGGAGAGCGCGCAGATCGCGGTCTCGATTGCGCATGTCGCGCCGAGGGCGTGCCCGTGTAGCCCTTTCGTGCCGCTGACGGCGACGCGTTCGGCGTGCCTGCCGAGGGCGTGGCGGATTGCCAAGCACTCGGTCGAGTCGTTCAGGACGGTGGAGGAGCCGTGCGCGTTGACGTACTCAATGGCTTCCGCCGGAACCTCAGCGTCGTGCAGCGCCAGGCACATCGCGCGGGCGGCTTCCGTACCGTCGGGGCGCGGGGCGGTCATGTGGTGCGCGTCGTTCGTTGTGCCGTAGCCAGAGACGATGGCGTAGGGGCGAGCGCCGCGCGCGCGGGCGTGCTCAGCGTCCTCGAGGACGAGCATCGCGCCGCCCTCGGCCATGACAAAGCCATCGCGGTCGACGTCGAACGGGCGGCTGGCTGTCGCGGGATCGTCGTTTCGCGTCGAAAGGACGCGGATCAAGGCGAACGCGCCGAACGTGAGGGGCGCGAGCGGCGCCTCGATTCCGCCGGCGAGCATGGCGGTCGCGCGTCCAGACGCGATGAGCCGCGCCGCTTCTCCGATCGCGATGAGTCCAGAAGCACAGGAGTTCGCGTTGGCGATCGTCGGGCCGGTTAGGCCTAGCTCGATGGCGACGACGCACGCGGAGGCGCCGCCAAAGACGGAGAGCGCGAGCATCGGGCTGACGGCGCGCGCTCCGCGTTGGATGTACCGCTCGTGCTGCTCTTCGCCGAAGGCAACGCCGCCGAGCGCGGAGCCGGTGTAGACGCCCATTCCGGCCGCCTGCGCCTCTTGCGGTGAGAGGCCGGAGTCGGCGATGGCCATCTTCGCGCAGGCGAGGGAGAGCTGGGCGAAGCGATCCAGCCGCCGCGCCTTCCGCTCGTCCATGAAGCAAAGCGGATCGAACTCACAGTCGGCCGCGACCTGTGAGGAAAACGGCGAGGGATCGAAGCGATCAATTCGGCGGACGGCGGACTCTCCCAGGCGCACGCCCGCCCAGAGTCCATCCGGCCCGTTGCCGATCGGCGTGATCGCGCCGATCCCGGTGATCGCGACGGCGCGTGTCATGAGTCGCGGACCGAGAGAACTATCGGCGGATGGGTGGGTCGGTTCAGGAGCGTCATGTTCCTCCCTCGGGCTGGTGCGCCATGACCGGCGAGGTCGCGGCAACTGGCTCATTGCTCGCCGCCTCGGCGATCGCTTTGATATGGGCGAGCGTCTTGCCCGCGATGTTGGCGATGAACATCGGACCGATAATCCGATTGGCGACGAAGTTGCCGACGACTGGCCACGGCGGGGCAAAGTCGTGATCGATCCGGACCTTTACGCCGTGCGCGTCCGGTGCGAAGGTCCAAGCAACCTCCATGCCACGGGCCACACCCCCGATGTGGCGGAACCGGACAACTGGCGTCGGGCCGCTCTGATCGAGGTCTTGAACGGCGCGCCATTTGACGGGGAACCGCCCGCGCCGCGCCGCCATCTCGACGGTCTTGCGATTGCCCTCTCGCGACAGCACGGTCACCCAGCGGTAATGCGGCAGAAGCTCCGGCCAGCGCTCGACCTCGTAGGCGAGCTGGACGATGCGCTCCAGCGGTGCGGCGATGTAGATGCTGTTGGCGGTCTGCATGGTTCCTCCTATCGCTAGGGCCAGAGAAGACGCGCAAGGAACCAGGGAGAGAGCGCGGCTCCGGCCGGCCGCAGATCCCCGAGGACGGCGCTCAACGTGAGCGCGAGGGAGTCCCGCCGGTTGAGGCGGTCGGTGGCGTATCGCAGCAAGGACGGGCGGTCGATGAACCCTTGGACGACCCAGCAGACGCCGCGCTTAGTCGCGAACGTCCGGCGGCGGATCGAGACGTACGGGGCGAGCGACGCGGTGGTGATCTCGCGCTCGCTCAGCGCGGCGCTGACGATTGGCGCGGCAAGCTGGGCGCTGCGCAACGCCTCGGAGATGCCGTCGCCGGTGAAGGGATCGAGGAAGCCGGCCGCATCACCGAGGAGGAGATAGCCGTCGCCCGCGATGCGCCGGACGCGGTGCGCCATCGGCCCGACGCCGCGGATGCTCCCGACCCGCTCCGCACCTTTCAGCCGCTCGGCAAGCGCCGGGATCGCGCGCAGCCCATCCTCGAAGAGGCGCTCTACTGGCGCGTCGGAAGCCCGCACGGTGTTGGCCGGTAGGACGAGTGCGACGTTCGTCAGGCCATCTTCGAGCGGCGCGAGGCCAGCGTAGCCGGTAGATGTGACGTGAAGCTCACCGTGGTCGGTTAGGCCGGAGACGCCCCGGTAATGGGCGACGAGTCCGGTCCGGCGCGGCCACCGCCGGGCGCCGCTTGTGCCGATAGTGCGAGCGAGGAGGGAGTGGCGGCTGTCCGCGCCGATGACGAGGCGGGCGCGTAGCTGCTCTCGCGTTCCGCCGATCGTCGCTTCCACGCCGTGGACTCGGTCCCTATCGCGAATCACGTCGCGGACGTGCGCGCCCTCCACCAGCGTTGCCCCTAGCGCAACCGCTCTCCGGACCAGCAGCTCATCGAGCCGGAAGCGGGAGAATCCCATCGCGTACTGGCCGGAAGTCCGCGCGAAATCGACGGCGAACGGTTGTCCTTGTGGCGCATGGACGAGCATCCGGGAGATCGATCGCGCTCCGGCGTCGCGGCCAGCTTCCCCGAGGCCCCAGGCTTCGAGCAGACCGACGGCGGCGGGATTGACATAATCAGAACACGGCTTGTGGCGAGGGAAGCGTGCTTTGTCGAGGAGGAGGACGTCGTGCCCCGCTTCGGCGAGGAGGGCGGCGATCGCGCTGCCAGCCGGTCCGGCGCCGACGACGATGACCTCGGCGTCCGGCAGCGGTTCGGTTAGGGGGCGCATCGCGGGTGCGGGGTGCTGCCGGTCGGGCATGACTCCCTCTCGTCACATCGGTCGCGTCGCATCAGGCGGCGCCTGCCAGACGCCGACCATGCGAAAGAGTGGGCGCGTGTGGACGCGCGCGCCGGTTGCGCCAGACATATGCAAGAGTTCGGCCAACTCGGCAGGGGTGTAGGCGCGGAGAACGGAAAGAGGCGCGTCGTGGCGGGTGAGGCGGTTGCGGGTGAAGAGCCGCGCGGTGAGCCAGGCAGCGGCGTAGGCACGGCGGTTGCGGACGAGGTCGTTGACGACGAAGCCGGCGCGCGCCAAGCGGCGCATCTCAGCAAGGATGGCGCACGCTTCGTCTGGCGGGAAATGATGCAGTGTCAGGGAGCAAAGAACCACATCTACCGAGCGGTCCGGCATCGGGACGGCGCGGGCATCGAGCCGCTCCAGCTCGATCTCCGGGATACTCGCTGTGTGCTCCCAGGCGATGGCGAGCATGGCAGGGGAGGCATCGGAGGCGATGACCCGCACCGGGCGTTGCTGGCGACGCGCCCAGCGGACGATCGCCAGTGGGATGTCCGCCGAGCCGGTGCCAAGATCGAGGATCACCGCTTCCCGGTCGGACGGGACGTCGCGGAGGAGGGAGGGCAACTCGTCGAGGATGGCGGACACGCCGCCGGCCAGGCGATTGATCCGGCGGATGTCGCGAAAATTGGCGCGCAGCTCATCGTCCGTCCAGTCCGCGCCGTCCATCAGCTCCGGGAGATCGAGCCGCGACAGCGGTCGCCACGGAGCGGCCGACATAACCTGTCGTACGAACCGCGGTATACGTTCGGACAGTGGCGAGATTGGCGATTTCATGATGGCTCCTCCACCACGGAGATGCTATCAGTCATAGCTGTGCGGAACCGTGAGATGGAGCCGAATCGAACGCCGCTCCGAGAAGGATTCGAGCGAATGTGTGAAATTACAGTAAGCAAGTATACAGATGTAAGAAACTACTCATCTCGATTCGCTTAGCTGAGCATGGTATCATGAAGCAACAGTGGCCGCCGTCTCTCTTTGATTGCGTGCATCGAGGCGTGAGGGCCACGAATCCTCCGCACCCGGCCTCCGGCATCCTGTGACCATGGCACACAACCGGCGGCCGCGCGTTGTTAATTGGGGCGACGCAAGCCCTAGTTTGGCATGGGCGCCAACTCGCCCTTTCTGGGCTGTGAATGAAGGGGGAACCCACCGGTGAGCGCTGACGACATCATCATCCGGGCAGAGAGCGTAGTCAAGACATACGACACCGGGACGACGCGGGTGACCGCGCTCCGAGGTGTCGATCTGGCCGTGCGTCGTGGTGAGATGGTCGCCGTGATGGGACCGTCTGGCTGCGGCAAGA
>ERZ777003.568-NODE-568-length-69721-cov-44.244409_pt1 | contig 69721 bp, 57 predicted proteins | sample MGYA00374956_ERZ777003 | MGnify/ENA primary metagenome ERZ777003 (study PRJEB29302, sample SAMN06268252) | bioreactor metagenome | isolation source: Joint BioEnergy Institute, California, USA | place: USA:Joint BioEnergy Institute, California, USA | collected...
TGCGGGAGGCGTTCCCGGTGAGGCGGGTTCGCCGGTGGGCTGGGAACCCGCTGCCGGAGGAACGGGTGTGCCCGCTGGGGGCGTCCCCTGGATCGGCTGGGGCCCCGTCGCCGTGGCCGGCGGGACGGGGGTGCCTCCAGGAGGTGTTCCCGGCGTGGTGGGTGCGCCCGGGATCTGCTGGGGGCCCGTCGCCGTGGCCGGCGGGATGGGCGTGCCCGCGGGGGGTGTCCCCTGGGTCGGCTGGGGTCCCGTCGCCGTGGCCGGCGGGACGGGAGTGCTTGCGGGAGGCGTTCCCGGTGAGGCGGGTTCGCCGGTGGGCTGGGAACCCGCTGCCGGAGGAACGGGTGTGCCCGCTGGGGGCGTCCCCTGGACCTGCTGGGGCCCCGTCGCCGTGGCCGGTGGGATGGGAGTGCCTGCGGGAGGCGTGCCCTGGACCGGCTGAGGCCCGGTTGCCGTGGCCGGCGGGACGGGCGTGTCCTGCCCGGGGAAGGCGGGGGCGCCCGCGGCCGGGCCGGTGGGCGGTGTCACGTCCGGGGTCTGTGGGTGCTCGCCGGGCGCCGCGGCCGTCTCCTGGGGGACGGGCGTGCCGGTGGGAGGCGTCGACCCCGGGCGGCCGGGCGTCGCCGGCTCACCGGTCGCCGTGGTCTCGCCGGGGCCGGGCTCCGTCGCGGCCGGTGCGGGCTCGTCGGCGGGCCTGGCGAACGGGTCGGTCTCCGGGTCGTCGTTGGCCAGTTCCGCGAACCATTCGGCGGTGGGGCCCTCGGACGGATCGTTGGACGGGCCGCGGTTGTCGGATGTGTTCTCGGTCATGCGTTCTCTCCGTTCGCCTCCGGCACTCGGCGGGGCGTGTCATGATCGACCGTGGAGGCCCTGGGCACGGCGGTGCGGGCCGTTCACTGCGGGCCGGCCTCGGGCGCGGCCCGTGCGGGAGGGGGCGCCGCTCAGCCGACGCCCACCTGCTTGAGCCCGGCCTTCACGATCGAGGTGAAAAAGCCCAGCCCGTCGGTGGACGGCCCGGTCAGCGACTCGACGGCGTGCTCGGGGTGCGGCATGAGGCCGACGATGTTGCCCGCCTCGTTGCAGATCCCGGCGATGTCGTTCAGCGAGCCGTTGGGGTTGAGGTCGAGGTAGCGGGCCACCACCCGGCCCTCGCCCTCCAGTTCGGCGAGGGTTTCCGGGTCGGCGAAATAGCGGCCGTCGCGGTTCTTGACCGGGATGACCACCTCTTGGCCCGTGGTGTAGTCCGCGGTCCAGGCCGTGTCGGTGTTCTCGATGCGCAGCCGCTGGTCGCGGCAGACGAAATGCAGGCCCGCGTTGGGCAGCAGCGCGCCGGGCAGCAGGTGCGCCTCGCACAGCACCTGGAAACCGTTGCAGATGCCCAGCACCGGCAGCCCGTCCCGGGCGGCCGGGATCAGCGCGTCCATCACCGGCGCGAACCGGGAGATGGCGCCGGCCCGCAGGTAGTCGCCGTAGGAGAAACCGCCGGGCAGGATGACCGCGTCCACACCCCGCAGGTCGCGGTCGGCGTGCCACAGCGCGACGGGTTCGGCGCCGGCCAGCCGGACGGCCCGCGCGGCGTCGCGATCGTCGAGAGATCCAGGGAAGGTGATGACCCCCACCCGGGCAGCGTTCATTGAGGACCCTCCGGAGCCGAGTAGTGGGTGCGAAGGCACCGGCGGCCACCGGTGATACGTGCCCCCGCGCGCGACCAATCTACCTGGCGCTGTGCACCAGATCGCCCTGGAGTCGCCGTAGCGGGGCCTCGTCTTTCCAGGTCAGCCGCTTGGACATGTGGACCGCGGTGCCGTACCCGGGGCGGGTGTCGAAAGTCACGTCGTCCATCAGGGCGTGCATGATCTTGATGCCGCGGCCGGACTCGGCCTGCTCGGGGTCGCCTGCGGCGGGCCCGCTGGTCAGCCCGCGGCCGTGATCGGTGACGGTCAGTGCGCACACGCCGTCGTTCACCCGGGCGATGACCTCGTAGTCCAGCGGGGTGCGCGAGTGCTGGACCACATTGGTACAGGCCTCGGAGGCGGCGACGAGGATGTCGCCGATGCAGTCCTCGGCGACGCCCAAGCCGCGCAGCGCGTCGCCGAGAACCCGGCGCAGTATCCGGATGCTCAGCGACTCGCGTGGCAGCGCGAGCGAGAACCCCATGTTCACCGGCCACCTCTCGCCTGTGAAATCTTCGACCGTTTGAACACTTCCCTCACCCACCCGGGGTAATCGCCATATCCCCGGGACTTTTGGTGAACTGTCGGCGGTGTCGCTCGCGGAAGTTGTGAATTTTGTGCGGCCGGACGCGCCGGGGCGGTCAATCGCCCAGCACCCGTACCTCGAAGTCCTCGATGACCGGGTTGACCAGCAGCGTCGCGGCGATCTGGCGCACCTTCTCCAGGGCGGCCTCGTCGGCGGGCCCGGCCAGCTCCAGCTCGAACCGCTTGCCCTGGCGCACCGAGGTGACGCCGTCGAAGTTCATCTGGGGCAGTTTGCGGGCGATGGCCCGTCCCTGGGGATCCAGGATCTCCGGCTTGAGCATGACGTCGACCACGACCCGTGCCACGGCCGCCCCCTTAGCTGATCGTCGTGCTGTCCGTACGGGACGCCAAGCGTACGGCACCCGCCCGGGACGGGCGCCGAGCGACCCCGTTTTCCGTGATGACCTCGGGCGTCCCCGAAGAACGCTATACATACTGGCAAGATCGGCCACAGGACCCCCCGACGCTGGAGCCGCCGATGGACATCGAGGACCTCACCCCGTCCGAACGCGCCGTGTGGCGGGCGTTCGCGACCGGCGAGTCCGTCGATCTGAGCAGCGGCAACCCGGCCATGGACGACCCCGCCCACGGGGAGCAGTGGGGGCCGGAGCGGGTGGTGCGCGCCGAGGTGCTGCGGGCCCTGCTGGTCGGCGGGGTGGAGCCCGAGCCCGGGCAGATCGCGGCGGTCCGGCTGACCGGCGCCCGGATCATCGGCACCCTCAACCTGGGCCATGCGCAGGTGTCGGTCCCGCTGGCGCTGACCGGCTGCTACTTCGATGAGGCCCCGCACCTGTACTGGGCCGGCATGAACAGCGTCCACCTGATGGGCTGCCGGCTGCCCGGCCTGGTCGCCTCCGGCGCCCGCTTCGACGGGCACCTGTGGCTGGAGGGCAGCACCGTCAGCGGAGGCCTGTGGCTGGACGGCGCCCACATCAGCGGCATCCTCAACATGTCCGGTGTCCAGCTGATCAACCCGCAGGGGGACGCGCTGCTGGGCGACCGGCTCACCGTGGACGCCAACGTCTACTGCGACAAGGGCTTCACCTCGCACGGGGAGGTCCGGCTGCCCGGCGCCCACGTGGGCGGCCAGCTGATCTTCCGGCAGGCCACGCTGAACAACCCTTCGGGGGCCGCGCTGTATGCCAGCCGCCTGAACGTGGCCGCCAACGTCTTCTGCGACGCCGGTTTCACCGCCACCGGTGAGGTGCGGCTGCGCGGCGCCCGGGTCGGCGGCTACCTGTCGCTGGTGGGCGCCAAGCTGAACCACCCCGGCCGGACGGCGCTGAACGCCGCTGACCTGGCCGTGGAGACCGACGTCTACTGCTCCGACGGGTTCGCCGCCAACGGCATGGTGAGCTTCGCCGGGGCCCGCATCACCGGCCAGCTCAGCCTGCGCGGCGCGCATCTGACCAACGAGTCGGGGGTGGCGCTGAGCCTGCAGCGGATGCAGGCCGAGGAGGTGGTGCTCCGTCCCGCCGAGCCGGTCGAGGGCATCGCCGACCTGTCGTACGCCCGGATCAACGTGCTGCGCGACGACCCGGCGACCTGGGCGTCCCGCCTGCAGCTGGACGGGCTGTCGTATGAGACCCTCGACCCGCCGCTGAGCGCCCGGGAGCGGCTGGGCTGGCTCCGTCGGGACACCGACGGCTACCAGCCCCAGCCGTATGAGCGGCTGGCTCAGGCCTACCGCGCCCTGGGCCTGGACGCCGACGGCCGCACCGTGCTGCTGGCCAAGGCCCGGGACCGCCGCAAGACCCAGAGCCTGCCCCGCAAGGTGGTGGGCTGGCTGCAGGACATCCTGGTCGGTTACGGCTACCGCCCGTTCCGCGCGGCGAGCTGGCTGGCGGGGCTGCTGGTGTTCGGCACCGTGGTGTTCACCCTGCACGAGCCGCCGCAGATCGAAGCCGAGCAGCAGCCGGCTTTCAACGCCTTCTTCTACACCCTCGACCTGCTGCTGCCGATCGGCAATCTGGGCCAGGAGCCCTACTTCGCCCCCACCGGCATCTACCAGTGGATCGCCAATTTCATCGTCATCGCCGGTTTGATTCTGGGGTTGACGGTGGCGGCGGGGGCGACCCGCGCCCTGTCCCGGGACTGATTCTTCGGCTTTACCGGACGGGCCGGACTCGGTAGCGGACCGAGGGACGGCGGAGGCGCGTACCGGCTGTCCGGGGTGCCGGGCGCTGAGCGGATGTGGGCCGTCCTTCAGGAGCGGGGATGCGATACGAACCGGTCTGCGGCGGCCGACCGGGTTCACGGCACTCCGGTGGACGTTTCGGCACCTCGTCTCTGCGGGTCGAGAGGGATCGCATCGCCGCCGGGGCGGTGTGGTGACCTGTGTCGGCAGGGCGCCGGGACTTCCGTCTCCCGCGTCCGGCGGCCACGTGCGCACGGAGATGAGGCGGGGCCGTCGTGGGTCCCTGCGACGGGCGCCTGAGGCCGGGTGTTGCGAGAGGTGCAGTGATCACGCGGGCCGGTGCCGTGCTCTGTGGTTGCGGTCCGATTCCGCTGCCGGAAGTCTGTGCCCCGCTTAAAAGAACAAAACTGTTTTTTTGTGTTAGCGTCCGGGCATGCGCACACCGATCGCGGGCGGGCCGGGACGAGCCGGCCGGACGCCCTCCCTGGCCGGGCGGCGGGTGCTGATCACCGGGGCGGCCCGGGGGATCGGCGCGGCGCTGGCCGACCGGCTGCATGCGCGCGGTGCCCGCGTGGCGCTGGCCGGGCTGGAACCGCAACTGCTGGCCGAGGTCGCGGCGCGCTGCGGGAACGCCCCCTGGCGGGCCTGCGACGTGGCCGACCGCGAGCAGGTCGAGGCCGCCGTCGAGCACGCGGTGCAGGCCCTGGGCGGGCTGGACGTGGTGGTGGCCTGCGCGGGGGTCGCCGCGCAACTGCCGCTGGTCGGCGGGGACCCGGCGGTGATGGAACAGACGGTGCGGGTCAACCTGCTCGGCACCTACTACACGCTGCGCGCCGCAGGCCCGCACATCTCCCATCCGCGCGGCTACGCACTGGCGGTGGCGTCGCTGGCGGCGGCGGTGCACCCGCCCTTGATGGGCGCCTACAGCGCCTCCAAGGCGGCCGTCGAAGCCCTGGGCAACACCCTGCGAGCCGAGCTGCGCCCCTACGGGGCGCGCGCCGGGGTCGCCTACTTCGCCGAACTCGACACCGACATGACCCACCGGGGGTTCGGCACGCGGGCGGCGGCCGCGCTCATGGGTTCCGGACCGGCCAAGGCGCTGCTGTCGCGGGTGGCCCCGCTGCAGGTGGGCATCGACGCGCTGGAGCGGGGCATCGCCCGGCGCTCCGCCCGGATCGTGGCGCCCTGGTGGGTGGCGGCCGCCCTGCCGGCCCGCACGTTCCTGCAGCCCGTCATCGACCGCGCCGCCCAGAGCCACCTGCGCCGCGCGCTGGAGATCGCCCGGGACGAGCACGCCCCGCTGACCACCCCCCAGCCGGACTCGGGCGGCGCCTCATGACCGCCCCCGCAGCTCGTGATCGTTCCCCTCGGATCGCTCCCGGCGGGCTGCGCCAGGTCGGCCCGTTCACCTGGCTGCTGGCGCGCATTTCCGGCCGGATCGCCGGCACCGGCCCGCTCGCGCTGTTTTTGACCCTGGGACGGCACCGCCGGCTGTTCCACGCCTGGCTGTGGTTCGCCGGCCGGCTCATGCCCGGCGGCCGGCTGCCCCGCCGCGAGAGCGAACTGGTCATCTTGCGCGTGGCCCACCTGCGCGGCTGCCGCTACGAGTGGGAGCACCACGTCCGGCTCGGCCACCGCGCCGGCCTGGGCCCGGCCGACATCGACCGGGTCACCCAGGGGCCCGGCGCCGAGGGCTGGACGCCTCGGGAGCGCGCCCTGCTGACCGCCGCCGACCGGCTGCACCACCACCGGGACCTCGACGACGACACCTGGCGGCTGCTGCGCGAGCACCTCACCGAGCCCGAGTGCATCGAGCTGTGCATGCTGGCCTCCCACTACGAGATGCTCGCCACCGTCATCGCGGCCCTGCGCATCCAGCCCGACGCACCCCGCTAGGGCCCATCGTCGAAGTCCCCGAAAACACCGGGCAGAAGACCGGTCCGATCGCGTCCGGCGACGTTCCACCGGGTGATCTGCGGGCGGTGGACTCCACGCGGCCGCTTTCACGCCCTGGGGCCTGGCCCTCTCACAGGACGCCGCCGGCGCGCAGGCGGCGCACATGGGCGACGATCTCCTCGCCCACGGCGCGCAGGGCCGCCGCATCACCGGTCAGCAGCGGGCCGGTGACCAGTGTGGCGGTGGCCGCGACGACCGCCCGGCAGGCGAAACGCCCGCCCTCGGTGCGCACGTCGAGCACCTCGGCCAGCAGGTCGGTCAGCCGCTGCTGGAAGGCCAGCCGCCGCTCGATCGCCTGTGGCCCGGCGGCGTACCCCTCGATGAGGAACAGCCGGGAGTAGGCGGGCTCGGCGGCCAGCATCTCCAGGTAGGCGGTGATACCGCGCTCGAAGCGTTCCAACGGGTCGCCGGTCTTTCCCACCGCCGCGATGAGCCGTTCCTCCAGCAGCCGGGCGGCCTCGTCGAAGGCGGCCAGAAAACAGTCGAGCTTGGAGGAGAACAGCCGGTAGAAGCTCTGCCGGGACACCGCCGCGCGTTTGAGGACGTCCTCGACCGAGGTGGCGGCGAAGCCCTTGTCGCTCATCGCCTGGGCCATCGCCAGCATCAGCCGCTCGCGCTGTCTTCGGGCGACTTCCTCCGGGGCGAGCGCGTGCCGTCCCCGGGGCAGCCGCCGCGGCGGGGAGGAGACCACCGCATCACCCTCTTCTGGACGCACCGGGCGCCGAGCGCACCCGCTGCGGCCATCGTGCCAGACCGGCCCCGGCCGGGGCGGGACCGGACCGTCGGGAACCGGCCGGCCGCCGCAAGAGGCCGCGCATCCACTGTGCAACCGGAACGGGACGCAGGCGGCCGAGCGCGCGGGCATCGCCCGCACCCTCCGCTGCACAGGGCGTGACGAACCCCGGGTGCGAAAAGCTGTTTTTCGTTCCCGGGTACAACCGCGGCTCTGTAAGTACTCACTTGCCTGCGTAGCGGCGGCGGTCCGTCCTTCCTAGGTTCTGGGAGGCCATCGCGCCCGATGGCCAGGGAACCGAGTGAAGGGACGACGCTCCATGGCATCCAGCGAGGGGACCGCCGGGGCACGCAGGAACCGCCTCCCCCGCAGAGCCCGTTCGGTGAACAAGGGCCGCTCCTCGCCCGTGTCGGCGCGGACGCGGCGGGGCCTGCGCGCGCTGATGGCCACCTGCCTGGGCGTCGCGCTGACGATCACGCCCGTGGCCGCCGGCCCGGCCGCCGCCGACACCGTCCCGGCACCGGCCGACGACCCGTTCTACAAGCCCCCGACCCCGCTGCCCGACGGCCGTCCCGGCGACATCATCCGCTCCCGGGCCTCGGTGTTCACCCTGCAGCCGATCCGCAAGACCCCGCGCGCGGACGTGAAGTCCTGGCAGGTGCTCTACCGCTCGCAGTCGGCGACCGGCGAGGACATCGCGGTCTCGGGCACCGTGCTCGTCCCGACCAAGCCCTGGACCGGCACCGGCGGCCGCCCGCTGCTGTCGTACGCCGTCGGCACCCGCGGCATCGGCGACTCCTGCGCCCCGTCCTACACCCTCTCCCAGGGCACCGACTACGAGGGCCTGATCATCTCCGCCGCCCTCGACAAGGGCTGGGCCGTGGCCGTCACCGACATGCAGGGCCTGGGCACCCCCGGCATGCACACCTACGAGGTCGGACGCGCCCAGGGCAAGGCGGTGCTCGACATCGCCCGCGCCGCCCAGCGCCTGCCCGGCACCGGCCTGAACGAGCAGACCCCGGTCGGGGTGTGGGGCTACTCCCAGGGCGGCACCTCCGCCGGCTGGGCCGCCGAACTGGCCGCCTCCTACGCCCCCGAGCTCAACCTCAAGGGCGTGGTCGCCGGCGGCGTCCCCGCCGACCTGATCGCGGTGGCCGAGAACCTGGAGGGCAGCGCCACGGTGGCGCTGGCCTTCCTGGCCGCGGTGGGCTACGACGCCGCCTACCCGGAGCTGAAGCTGGAGAACTACCTCAACGACGCCGGCCGCAAGCTGCTGGCCTCCAGCCAGGACATCTGCCTGGCCAGCGTGGACGGCATCACCACCGTCATCGGCACCGCCTTCTCCAAGTTCACCGACTACGCCACCGTCAACCCGCTGACCACCGAGACCTGGCGGCGCCGCCTGAACGAGAACAAGCTCGGCTCCACCCGCCCGTCCGCCCCCGTCCTGCAGGTCCACGGCCGCATCGACGCGATCATCCCCTTCGCCCAGGCCGAGACGCTGCGCAAGAACTGGTGCGCCCTGGGCGCCGACCTGACCTGGAAGGTCTACCCGCTGGCCGGCCACGCGCCGGGCATCGTCCGCCAGGTCCCCGACGCCCTGTCCTTCCTGTCGGACCGCTTCGCCGGTCTCCCCGCGCAGAGCAACTGCTGACCGCCCCTGGTGACGGCCCCCGCCCCGGCGGGGGCCGTTGCCATGCCCCCGGGAGGCGTCCGCTGGGAGCGGAACCCGGCCCGGACGCCTGCGGCGGCGACAGACAATCACCCCATGACGGCACCGCTCGCCGGCGCGATCCGGCTCCCGGACGGGGCCTGGGTCCGCGGCCGTGGCCTGCGCGGTCCCGCCCCCGGCGGCCCGGACCCCCACTTCGGGCTCTACCTGGGCTCCGCTCGCCTGCGACGCCGCTGCGACGCCGCCCTGCCGTGGCCCGCCGAGTGGATCCGCTGGCCGGACTTCCTGCTGCCCACCGACTGGGACGAGGCCGCCCGCGCCATCGCCGACCTGCACGAACGAGCCCGCTCGGGCCAGGCCGTAGAGGTCGCCTGCCATGGGGGCGTCGGCCGGACCGGCACCGTCCTGGCCTGCCTGGCCACCCGCGCGGGTCTGCCTCCCCGGCAGGCCGTCGCCTGGGCCCGCGAGCACCATCACCGCCGCGCGGTCGAGACCCCCTGGCAGCGCCGCTGGGTGGCCTGGTTCGCCGCCCGCTGACCCGCCGGGGACGAAGGAGTCGAGGGCGGGTCTTTTTTCACCACGTGGTCTCGGCCTGCCGGCGGCGGTGTCCGAGGTCATGACGTGGAAGGCCACGCCACCGGCCCCCGACTGCATCGTCTCCGTCTCAACCTGCGGGATCGGCGTGTCGAAGGGCTGGGTGAGGTTTCCTCAACGAGTCGATGCCGCCGAGAGGCGGCCTAAGGGCGGGCACGAGCACCGGTGAAGCCATGGCGGGACGGCGTGCGGGATCGATGCCGCCCTCAGCGGGCACCAGAGTGGGCCGGGCGCATCTGCCCCGGTAAGAGACGGTACGGCAGGGAAACGCAATCTTTCCCGTTGAGAAACCTCGATTCGCGACCCGTCCGGACGGCGCCTGGCACGTCTGCTTTCCGGGATCCTCCCGGCGCGTCCGTGCCGGGAAAGGACCACGGTTCAGATGCTTGGACGTGCCTCGATATATGCCGCTGCGGTGGACGAGAGAACGCTGATCCGAACGGGTCCTGAAACGTGGAACCACAGCAGCGGAGGAAGTTCCGCCGAGCGGTGGAATCCCGGCTCCAGTCCGTCCGGCCATGGCTCATCGCCCGGTTCCAGTACGGTCGTCGTGATCTGGTCCAATGGGCCTGCGGAGACGTCGGGAAGACCGCTCGCGGAGAAGTGGTGGACGTTCTGAAACGACAACGTGATATCGGGTTTCTCCGGTCCCCAGCGCAACCCGATGTCGAGGGTGCCGGAGTCTGCGATCCTGGAGAACAGCAGACGTTCGATCAGATAGCCCTCACAGGCGGCGGCCGTCTGACGGAACGAGTCGAACCCGCTATCGGCCACCTGGGGATGAACATTTTTCAACACGCCGTCTCCGCAGGTCGAAACGGGGACGTTGCAGCCGGGACGATGCCGCGACCTGGAAGGTCACGGTACCGGGCTGTTGCCTCGGCGTCTTGGGCCACGTGTTGAAAAAGGTGCAATGGCAGGCCTCCCGGCTCGGACGGGACGTTCCCGAAGGCCGGTCGCCGTGCGAGCCCGGCCTGTGCTGAGGCCGGGCTCGCACGACCGGAAGGCTCACTTGTGAAGCGGCCCGTCCCGGTCAAGGGTCCTCGATCAGCGGGACCGTGGGAGAAAGGAACGGGTCGCCGTGCACGGTGATCCGGCCTCTCCGGATCACCGTGCACTTTGAAGGCGCGGGGACCCGGCCATTCCTGTGTTTCGTCGTCCCATTCGTACACCAACCCATAGGGGCCCGGTCCCACCCGGCAGATCAGTTCCCAAAGCCGGTGCAGATCGTCTGCCGCCGAACCCGGACGGTTGGTGTTCCCGGCGACCGTGACGAACGGCTCGCCGTTCATGTAACGCAGGTCGATGAAACCGTTGACCCAGGTGATTCCATCGATGAATTCCCGGACCCGGCGGACCGCTTCGGCGAGGCGGTCGCTTTCCGGCTCGTAAGTGGAATCGCAGAGCACGACCCAGCCGGTGTACTGGCACATCCCGCATCCCGCCGGTCGGCGCGGCGGGCCGGAGCCGGTCATCGTCCCCGGGCCTTCCCGGAAAACCGCCTGCGAGCAGCGCAGGCCCTCCGCAAAAGGGAGGGCGCCGCGTCCGGCGGCCGGTCCCGGACACCGGGCCCGGCCGCCGGACGAACCCGAAGGTCAGGCGGTGAAGGCGGCGGCGTTCTCCTTCACCCACTGGGCGAAGGTGCGGGCGGGTTTGCCGGTGACCTCCTGCACGGTGGGCAGGACGGTGCGGCCGGCCTCGGGCGGGTTGGTGCGCATCTGCAGGAAGAACCCGATGTCGTCATCGGAGTAGCCCTCCTGCCGCCAGCGGGCGATGACCTCCTCCTGGGTCAGTTCCACATAGCGGATGTCGCGGCCGAGGACCTGGCCGATGATCTGCACCCGTTCGGGGATGGTCAGGGCCTGGGGGCCGGTGATCCAGTACTCCTTGCCGTGGTGGCCGTCTTCGGTGAGGGCGACGGCGGCGACGGCGGCGATGTCGGCGTCGTGCACCAGGGCGCTGCGGGCGGCGGGGAAGCCTTCGCGGACCACTCCTTCGGTGCGGATGGACTCGGCCCACTCCAGGGTGTTGGACATGAACTCCACCGGGGCCAGGCGGGTCCAGTGCAGAGTGGAGGCTTGCACCGCCTGCTCCAGGGGGCTTTTGTCCACATCGCCGGCCAGCAGGGTGACGTGGCGGACGCCGGCCTTACAGGCCAGCTCCACGATTTCCGCGCCGTTGGTGAGGGGCCCGTAGGTGGCGGCGTCGAAGGTGATCAGGTGGGCGGCGGTCACGCCGTCGAAGGCGGCGACCAGGGTGTCGGTGTCGGCCAGGTTGCCGGCCACGGCTTCGGCTCCGGCGGGCAGGTCCGCTTTGGCCGGGTCGCGGGTCAGGGCGCGCACGCGGTGCCCGGCGGCCAGCAGTTGCTCCACCAGGGGACGTCCGACATTACCGGTCGCACCGGTCACCAAGATGGTCATGGGGGCTTCCTGCGTCATGCCACGACGCTAGGAACGATTACGGTCACTTTCCGTCCGCAATCGACGGGACGGCGAAAGCAGCCGTTCATCGCCATGCCGCCGGGACTCCCGGTGATGCCGCCGCGTGCAGCGCCCGCCGACCTTCTTGCGGGGCGAGGCGGCCGATGCCGCTTGAACGCCGAGATCGCCCGGGCCCTGCACCCGCCGGAGACCGCCGTCGAGACCCGCTCGTCCCGCATCCTCACCGGGGGCCGGCCTGCGCGACCGCGTGGCCGTCGTCTTCGCCTGCGAACAGGGCCTTGTCCGCCCGTCCGCTTTCCGTCCACGGCCGGGCGGTGCGGCCTGCTCACCCCCGGTTCGCCGGCGGGCGGGGATCGTCGAGGTCGAGCCGGAACACGACCCGGTCGGCCGACGGGCCGTTGTAGCCGGGGACGGGACCGGTGACGGTGAACCCCAGGGCGGTGTGGAAGGCGATCGAGCCGTGGTTGTGCGGGGAGGTGATCGCCTGCACCACGGAACGGCCGTCGGAGCGGGCGAGTTCGAAGAACCTCCGGTACATGCGGCGGGCCAGCCCCCGGCCCCGGAAGCGGGGATCGACGCCGACGAAGTGGATGTAGGCGACCTCCGGAGCCGAGGGCGACAGGAACCCCACCAGAAAGCCCGCCAAGTCGCCGTCATGCTCGGCCACGATGCTCGTGCGGTGGAAGTGGTCGAGGAACAACCGGGGGAGGGCGGCCCGGACCGGACGCCCCCACCAGTCGTCCATGACGGCGACGATGGCGTCGTAGTCGGCGGGCTCGGCCGGTCGCAGCCGGACGTCGTGGACCATGACCGCCAGTGTCCCCGAGCCCCCTGACACCCGTCTGACCGGACGCCGAAGACACCGGGCCCGGCGGGGGCGGGCGACGCTCCCGAACGCAGAGCACCGGCCCCCGATGGCATGGGCCGTCCGCGCAGGCGGCGGGGGTGCGGTCAGGTGCGCGGGCCCGCCAGGGAGAAGCCGAGGACGACCGCGGCGGAGACGACGATCTGGCCGGGCGCCAGGTCCTCGTCGCTGTGACCGCCGCCCGCGCCGTGGCTCCGGTAGCGCTCGTTGGGGAGGGGATCGTCGGGGTTGACGTCCTCGATGTGCACCACCTCGCCCAGCCGGACGCCCGCCGCCTCGGCGTACAGTTCGGCCTTGGCGCGGGCCGCGCGCACGGCCGCGCGGCGGGCCTCGGCGCGCAGTTCGCCCTTGGCGGTGACGTCGAACTCGACCCCCTCCACCCGGTTGACCCCGGCGTCCACGACGTCGATGAGCAGCTGCTGCAGGCCGTCCAGGTCGCCGGTCTCGACGGTGAAGGCGGCCTCACAGGTGCAGCCGACCATCTTGTGGACGCCGTCCTGGTACTGGTAGGCGCTGCTGAGCTTGAGCCGTGAGGAGGAGACGCGGCCGTCGGGGATGCCGTGGTCGCGCAGCACCCGGCGCAGCCCCGCCACACCGGCCTGCCCCGCCTCGAACGCCTCCCTGGGGGTCTTTTCCGTCACGTTGCCGGCCAGTTTGAGACGCGCCAGGTCGGGAGCCGACTTCACGCTGGCGGTCACACCCCAGGGCTGCCGGATTCGGACGTCCTGCCACATCGAGGGGCCTCCAAGGGCGTCAGGGGGCGGGGGAACGGCGGTGATCTCAGGCGGGTCCGTTCCCCTGGGGCGGGCGGCGGCCGGTGCCGGCCGTCAGGTTTGGAGGGTGACCAGGCGGGTCTCGGTCATCTCCTCGATGGCGTAGGCGGGACCCTCACGGGTGTTGCCGGAGTCGCGGACGCCCCCATAGGGCTGCTGGTCGGCCCGGCTGGTGGGCACGTCGTTGATCAGGACGCCGCCGAAGTGCAGGCTCTTGGCGGCCTTCAGCGCCTTGCCCAGCTCGTCGGTGAACACCCCCGCCTGCAGCCCGTAGCGGGAGTCGTCGGCCAGGCGCAGAGCCTCTTCGAAGTCCGCATAGCGGGTCACGGTGACGATGGGACCGAAGACCTCCTGGCACTGGACGCGCGCCTGCGGCGGCGGCCCTTCGAGCACCGTGGGCCGGAAGATGCCGTGCTCGAGGGCCTCGCCCCCGGTCAGCAGCTTGGCCCCGGCGGCCACGGCCTCGTCGGTCCACTCCTTCATCCGCTCGGTGTCGTCCCGGGTGATCAGGGACGACACGTCGGTGTGCTCGTCCAGCGGGTCGCCCAGCCGCAGGTCCTCCACCCGCGGCAGCAGCTCCTCCAGGAAGTCGTCGGCGATGTCGTGGTGCACATAGACGCGCTGGGTGGAGATGCACGACTGCCCGGCGTGGGCGTACCCGGCGGTGGAGACCTTGGAGGCGGCGGTCTGCCAGTCGGAGGGGGAATCGACGATCAGCGGCGAGTTGGAGCCCAGCTCCAGCCGCACCTTCTTGCGCGGCGCCTTGGCCGCCATCGACCAGCCCACCTCCGCCGACCCGGTGAAGGTCACATAAGCGACCTCCTCATGGGTGGCCAGGGCGTCGCCCACGGTGCCGCCCCCGCCGGTGACGACGTTGAGCCAGCCGGCCGGGACGCCCAGCCCGTCCAGCAGCTCGGCCAGCAGCAGCGCCGACACCGGCGTCTGGGAGGCGGGCTTGAGGACGACCGGGCAGCCCGCCGCGATCGCCGGGGCGACCTTGTGCGCCACCAGGTTCAGCGGGAAGTTGAACGGGGTGATCGCGGCCACCACCCCCACCGGCACGCGCAGGGTGAACCCGGTCTTGCCGGACCCCGGCGGGGTGGCGTCCATGGGGATCACCTCGCCGGCGTAGCGGCGGGCCTCGGCGGCGGCGAAGGCGAACGTCTCCACCGCCCGCGACGCCTCCACCCGGGCGGTCTTGAGCGGTTTGGCGCACTCCAGCGCGATCGCCCTGGCGAACAGCTCCCGGCGGTCGCTGAGCGCGGCGGCGGTCTGCTCCAGCACCCGCACCCGGTCAAAGCGCGGGAAGTCGTCCCGCCGCAGCGCCTCGGCCGCGGCGCGCACCGCCCGGTCCACATCGCGCGGCCCGCCCGCCGGCACCCGCGCCACCAGGGAGCCGTCATAGGGCGCGCGGACCTCCATCTGCCCGTTCTCACCGGCCGGCGTCCACTCTCCGGCGATGAGCATGCCCGGGGGCTCAAAGTGCGGCTTGGTCTCGTTCACTGTCATGACCTCGTCTTCCTGGCTCATCGGGACCGGCCTTCGGGGAGGGCGGCCGGATCGGGCGATGGTTATGCCCCCTGGGCGGGTATTGATCCGAGCGAATCGGGGCTTGCGGCCCCCGGTGTGATGTCTGCCACGATGGCGGAGGGAAAACCCCGCGCCACACCCAGGGGCGGGGTCCTGACGTCGGCCGGTCGCGGTGACCCCGTGTCCCGGCCCTGGACGAGGAGTGAGACGTGACCATCGACTCCGCACGCGGTGCGCCGGCCAGCGGCCTGCAACAGGCCCCGCCGCCCGAGCTCATCCAGTTGCTGACTCCCGAGGGCGTCCGGGTCGAGCACCCCGACTACCCCCTGGAGCTGACCCCCGAAGAAGTCCGCGCCCTCTACCGCGACCTGGTGATGGTCCGCCGCATCGACATGGAGGCGGTGGCGCTGACCCGCCAGGGCGAGCTCGGCCTGTGGGCGTCCCTGCTGGGGCAGGAGGCGGCGCAGGTCGGGTCGGGACGGGCGCTGGGCGAACGCGACATGGTGTTCCCGACCTACCGGGAGCACGGCGTGGCCTGGTGCCGGGGCGTGGACCCGATCCGGCTGCTGTCGCTGTTCCGGGGGCTGAGCAACGGCGGCTGGGACCCGGCCGAGCACAACTTCCACCTGTACACGATCGTCATCGGCAGCCAGACCCTGCACGCCACGGGCTACGCCATGGGCATCCAGCGGGACGGCGTGCTGGGCACCGACAAGGCCGCCGCCGCCATCGCCTACTTCGGGGATGGGGCGACCTCCCAGGGCGATGTCAACGAGTCGTTCGTGTTCGCCTCGGTGTTCAACGCCCCGATCGTGTTCTTCTGCCAGAACAACCAGTGGGCCATCTCCGAGCCGCTGGAGAAGCAGACCCGCATCCCCCTGTACCGCCGGGCCCAGGGCTTCGGCTTCCCCGGCCTGCGGGTGGACGGCAACGACGTGTTCGCCTGCCTGGCGGTCACGCGCCGGGCCCTGGAGGCCGCCCGCAGCGGCCAGGGCCCCACGCTGATCGAGGCCTACACCTACCGGATGGGCGCGCACACCACCACCGACGACCCCACCCGCTACCGGCTGGAGGCCGAGCTGGAGGCCTGGAAGCTCAAAGACCCCATCGAACGCGTCAAGGCGTACCTGATCAAAAACGAGCAGGCCGACGCCGAGTTCCTCGCCGGGGTCGAGGAGGAGGCCAAGCAGTACGCGGCCGACCTGCGCCGCCGCTGCCTGCAGCTGCCCGACCCCGAGCCCGGGGCGATCTTCGAGCACGTCTACGCCGAGCCCCACCCGCTGATCACCGAGGAGCAGCGCGAGTACGCCGCCTATCTGGAGTCGTTCGAGGACGAGGGGGAGCGGTCATGACGGCCGTCACGCAGCAGACCACGACCACGTTGACGATGGTCAAGGCCCTGAACGAGGGCCTGCGCCGGGCCTTGGAGGACGACCCCAAGGTGCTGGTGATGGGCGAGGACGTCGGCCGGCTCGGCGGGGTGTTCCGGGTGACCGACGGGCTGCAAAAAGACTTCGGCGAGGACCGGGTGATCGACACCCCCCTGGCCGAGTCGGGGATCGTGGGGACGGCGATCGGGCTGGCGCTGCGCGGCTACCGGCCGGTGGTGGAGATCCAGTTCGACGGGTTCGTGTTCCCGGCCGCCGATCAGATCATCACCCAGCTGGCCAAGATGCACCTGCGGTCGCTGGGGGCGGTGCGGCTGCCGGTGGTGATCCGCATCCCCTGCGGCGGCGGGATCGGCGCGGTGGAGCACCACAGCGAGTCCCCGGAGATCTACTTCACCCACACCGCCGGGCTGCGCGTGGTGGCCTGCTCCAACCCGCTGGACGCGTTCACGATGATCCAGCAGGCGGTGCGCTGCGACGACCCGGTGATCTTCTTCGAGCCCAAGCGGCGCTACTGGGACAAGGCCGCGGTCGATCTGGCCGCCCCCGCCGAGTCCTGGACGCCCCTGCACGCCGCCCGGGTGGTCCAGCCCGGCCATGACGTGACCGTGCTGGCCTACGGCCCGATGGTCAAGACCTGCCTGGAGGCGGCCGCGGCGGCCCTGGAGGAGGGCCGCTCGCTGGAGGTGATCGACCTGCGGTCGCTCAACCCGCTGGACATCGACGCCCTGACGGCCTCGGTGCAGCGCACCGGGCGGTGCGTGGTGGTGCACGAGGCGCCGGTGTTCTCCGGGTACGGGGCCGAGCTGGCGGCCCGGCTGACCGAACGCTGCTTCTACCACCTGCAGGCCCCGGTGCTGCGGGTCGGCGGGTTCTCCACCCCCTATCCGCCGTCCCGGCTGGAGGAGCACTACCTGCCCGACCTGGATCGGGTGCTGGACGCGGTCGACCGGGTCATGGAGTGGTGAGCGGCATGCCCGAGATCAAGACGTTCAAGCTGCCGGACGTGGGCGAGGGCCTGACCGAGGCCGAGATCGTCCGCTGGCATGTGCACCCGGGCGACCGGGTCGAGGTCAACCAGGTCATCGTGGAGATCGAGACCGCCAAGGCCGTGGTGGAGCTGCCCTGCCCGTATGAGGGCACGGTCGCCGAGCTGCTGGTGGAGGAGGGCCGCACGGTCGAGGTGGGCACCCCCATCATCTCCGTGTCGGTCCCCGCCGGGGAGGCCGGGGAGAGCGCTCCGCCGCCCGCCCCGGACGGTGCGGCCGAACCCGGCCCCCGGCAGGACCCCGAGACCGGGCCGTCCGAGCCGGCCCGGCAGCCGGTGCTGGTCGGGTACGGGGTGCGGCCCGGCGCCACCCGCCGCCGCCCCCGCAAGCGGCCCGCGGCCATCCGCCACGCCCGGCCCGCCCCCGCGCCCCATGCCCTGGCCAAGCCGCCGGTCCGCAAACTGGCCAGGGACCTGGGCGTCGATCTGTCCACCGTCACCGGCACCGGCCCCCACGGCACGATCACCCGCGAGGACGTGCGCCAGGCCGCCGAACGCGCCGCGACCTCCCCGGCGCCGCCCGCCGTCGAACGCCCGGGTTTCGCCGAAGTCCCGCAGGCACCGGTGCACGAGGGGCGAGGCCCTGCCGAGATGCCGCAGGAGGCCGGCGGCGTTCCCGGCGGGGAAGCGGTACGCGGTCTCACTGAGATGCCCGGAGGTGTTCTGCCCGGACGCCAAGGGCGGGGACCTGCCGAAATGCCGGGCGGGCTCGCCGAAGTTTCGGCGCCTGGAGAAGCACGGGCCGTCCAGGAAGGCGCGGCGGGACCCGCCGTCCCCTCGGCCGGCGGCCGGGAGGAGCGCGTCCCGGTTCGCGGGGTGCGCAAGAGCACCGCCGCGGCGATGGTCGGTTCGGCGTTCACCGCGCCGCAGGTCACCGAGTTCCTGCAGGTGGACGTCACCGAGACGATGGAGACGGTGCGGCGGCTGCGGGAGCTGCCGGAGTTCGCCGAGCTGAAGGTGACCCCGCTGCTGCTGGTCGCCAAGGCGCTGCTGACGGCGGTGCGGCGGCACCCGATGATCAACTCCTCTTGGGCGGACGGCGGCGAGGCCGGCGATGAGATCGTGGTCAGGCACTACGTCAACCTCGGCATCGCCACCGCCACCTCGCGCGGCCTGCTCGTCCCCAACGTCAAGGACGCCGACCGGCTGACGCTGCCCGAGCTGGCGGCGGCGCTGGGCCGGCTGGTCGAGGAGGCCCGCGCCGGGCGGGCCCGGCCGGCCGACCTGACCGGCGGGACGATCACCATCACCAACATCGGGGTCTTCGGGGTGGACGCCGGCACCCCGATCCTGACCCCGGGCGAGGCCGCCATCTTGGCGTTCGGGCAGATCCGGGACATGCCCTGGGTGCATCAGGGCGAGCTGGCGGTCCGCAAGGTCACCACGCTGGCGCTGACGTTCGATCACCGCATCGTGGACGGCGAGCTCGGCTCGGCCGTGCTGCGCGACATCGGCGCCATGCTGGAGAACCCGCTGCGCCTGCTCGCCTGGGGCTGACCTTCCACCGGTGTCCCCGCGGGAACCCGCCCGCGGGGACACCACGCCCGTTGCAGAATATTTTTCTAGTCCTCTAGAATTTTCTTCTGTGAACAGGCGGCGAGGGACCTCCGAGGGCGGCAGGGAGAAGATCCTGCGGGCGGCGCTCGGCTGTTTCAGCCGGGACGGGGTGGCCGGCACCCCGCTCGGCCGGCTGCTGTCGGAGAGCGGGGTGAGCGCCGGCAGCTTCTACCACCACTTCACCGGCAAGGAGGAGGTCGCCGCCGTCCTCTACGCCGAGACGCTCCGCGGCTACCAGGAGGGCTTCCTGCGGGAGCTGCGGCGGCACGCCGACCCGCAGGCCGCGGTCGCCGCCTGCGTGGCGTTCCACATCGACTGGTGCCGGCGGCACCCCGACCACGCCCGGTTCCTGTTCACCGAACGCCCGCCCGGCCGGCAGGAGCCGGGCGGACGGGAACTGGCGGACTACAACCGGGCCTTCTACACCGACGTGCTGGCCTGGTGGCGGCAGCACGAGCACCACGGCGCGCTGCGTCCCCTCGACATCGTCACCGCGTACGTGCTGTGGCTGGGGCCGGCCCAGGAGCTGTGCCGGCAGTGGCTGACCGGCCGGGCGCCGGAGCCGTCCCCCGACCAGATCGCACTGCTGGGCGAGGCGGCCTGGCAGGCCCTGCGGCAGCCGGATTCCCGGCCCTCCCAGAAAGGAAGCCGAACATGACGGCCATCTCCTACACCAAGGTCATGGAGGAGGCGCGCGGCGAGACCCGCACGCTGGTGAACGTGGAGCGCCACGGCGGGTACGCGGTGCTCACGCTCGCCGACCCCGGCAAGCTCAACGTGCTCAGCGCGGCCATGACCCTGCAGCTGCGGCAGGCCCTGGCCGGCCTGGTGGCCGACCCGCAGATCCGCGCGGTCGTCCTCACCGGCACCGACCCCGGCTTTTGCGCCGGCGGCGACCTGCGGCTGATGCGCCAGGTCACGCAGGGCCTGGCCGACCCCGCCGACGAGGACGGCGCCACCACCCCCTGGCGGTTCATCCGGCGCGAGTTCGGCGGCATCGTCCGGCTGATCGCCGGCGGCGACACCGCCGTGGTGGCCGCCGTCAACGGCCCGGCGGCCGGGGTGGGGCTGGCCCTGGCCTTCGCCTGCGACCTGATCATCGCCTCTGAGCGGGCGGTGCTGGTCCCGGCCTTCGGCAGGCTCGGGCTGCTGCCGGAGGTCGGCACCAGCTGGTTCATCACCCGCCGCCTGGGCTATCAGCGGGCCTTTGAGTACTACGTCTCCGGCGAGCACATCCCGGCCCGGCGGGCGCTGGAGCTGGGCGTGGTCAACGAGGTGGTCCCCCACGAGGAGCTGCTGGAGCGGGCGCGCCTGTGGTGCGAGCGGATGATCGCGCTGCCCGAGCACGCGCTGTCGATGACCAAGCCGCTGCTGCGCCAGGCCGCCGACACGTCCTGGGAGCAGGCGCTGACCATGGAGGAGTACGCCGAGCCCTCCTGCTTTACGACCAAGCCGTTCGCCCGTTCGGTGGAGGGCATGCTCCGCCGCTGAGCGCGGTCCCGGGCGGCTCAGGCGGCCCGCCAGATCGCGACGGTGAGGGCGGTGGCGTAGCTCACCCACGCCCAGTACGGCACCAGCAGCAGCGCCGCGGGCCGCGACAGCCGCCAGAACCAGCCGATGGTGGCGCCCAGCGCCAGCCACAGCGCCACGATGTCCGCCACCGCCCAGCCGTACGCGCCGGCGCCGAAGAAGATCGGCGTCCAGATCGCGTTCAGCACCAGCTGCAGCCCGAACACGCCCAGCGCCGGGTGCACGCCGTGCCGCCGCCACACCAGCCAGCCCGACACCGCGATCGTCGCGTACAGCACCGTCCAGACCGGTGGGAACAGCCACGACGGCGGCGCCCAGTCCGGCCGGTCCAGCCGGGCGTACTCCTGCCCGGCTCCGCTCACCGCCAGCGCGCCCACCCCGGCGGCCAGCGCGGTCACCCCCGCGAACACCGCCAGGCCGCCCCACGTGGCGGCGGTGCCGCCCGGTCTGCGGCCCGTCCGGGGGACGCCCCTTTGCATGATTCTCACCATCGGCCGAGCCCTCATCCGTGTCGCTGCGTAGACGGGGTATGTGCCCGATCTGCACAGAACATTCCAGGGCGCGGACTTTGTGATTCACATCACTCGCCGTGATTTGTAGTTCGATACAAAAGGCGCAAAACCGGTATTAAGTACATAAGTATTAAGTTTTCAATTTTTGTCAGGGAAGAGTTTGGGGATATCGGCGCCCGGGAAATCTGTCGCCCGTATCACGAAACACCCGTGACCCACTGGTCACTCCACATTTGGAGGGCGCCGTGTCCACCCCAACGGTCACTCCCCCTCCCACCGTCCCCGCCTCCCGCCGCACCGCCCTGCGGAAGATCGTCATCTGGAGCGCGGTCAGCCTGCTCGGAGCCGTCGCCTGGGCGATGATCGCCCTGGTCAGAGGCGAGGAGGTCTCCGCCGCCTGGCTGGTGTTCGCCGCCCTGGCCTCCTACGCCATCGCCTACCGCTTCTACGCCCGCTTCATCGCCTGCAAAGTGCTGCGGGTCGACGACACCCGCGCCACCCCCGCCGAACGGCTCGACGACGGCATCGACTACCACCCCACCGACCGGCGGGTGCTGTTCGGCCACCACTTCGCCGCCATCGCCGGGGCCGGGCCGCTGGTCGGGCCGGTGCTGGCCGCGCAGATGGGCTACCTGCCCGGCACCATCTGGATCATCGTCGGCGTCATCTTCGCCGGCGCCGTCCAGGACATGGTGGTGCTGTTCTTCTCCATGCGCCGCAGCGGACGCAGCCTGGGCCAGATGGCCCGCCAGGAGATCGGCCCGGTGGGCGGGGCGGCGGCGCTGGTCGCCGTGCTCGCCATCATGATCATCCTGCTGGCGGTGCTGGCGCTGGTGGTGGTCAACGCGCTCAAGGACTCCCCCTGGGGCGCCTTCTCGATCGCCATGACCGTCCCGATCGCCCTGTTCATGGGCTGCTACCTGCGCTATCTGCGGCCCGGCAGGGTGGTGGAGGCCTCCGCCATCGGGGTGGCGCTGCTGCTGGCGGCGATCGGCGCCGGCGGCTGGGTGGCCGAGTCCTCCCTGGCCGGCGCCTTCACCCTCTCCGGCGAGACGCTGGTGATCGCGCTGGTGGTCTACGGCTTCGTGGCCTCGGTGCTGCCGGTGTGGATGCTGCTGGCCCCGCGCGACTACCTGAGCGCGTTCATGAAGGTCGGCGTGGTGGTGCTGCTGGCGGGCGCGATCCTGGCGGCCCGGCCGGCACTGCGCACCGAGGCGTTCACCGAGTTCGCCTTCACCGGCCAGGGCCCGGTGTTCGCCGGCTCGCTGTTCCCCTTCGTGTTCATCATCATCGCCTGCGGCGCGCTGTCGGGGTTCCACGCCCTGGTCTCCTCCGGCACCACCCCCAAGATGATCATGAAGGAGTCCCAGGTCCGGCTGATCGGCTACGGCGGCATGCTGACCGAGTCGTTCGTGGCGATCATGGCGCTGGTGGCGGCCTGCATCATCGACCCCGGCCTGTACTTCGCCATGAACATGCCCGCCCCCGCCCTCGGCCCCACCCTGGAGACCGCCTCGGCGGCCGTGGCGAACCTGGGCTTTGTCATCACCCCCGACCAGCTGGCCGCCGCCGCCCGCTCGGTGGAGGAGGCCACGCTGGCCGGCCGCAGCGGCGGCGCCCCCACGCTGGCCATCGGGATCAGCGAGATCTTCTCCGGCGTCCTCGGCGGCGACGCCCTCAAGGCGTTCTGGTACCACTTCGCGATCATGTTCGAGGCGCTGTTCATCCTGACCACGGTGGACGCCGGCACCCGCGTCGGCCGCTTCATGCTGCAGGACACCGTCGGCAACGTCTGGAAGAAGGCCGGGGACGTCGGCTGGAGGCCCGGCGTCTATGCCGCCAGCGCCGTCATCGTCGGCGCCTGGGGCTACTTCCTGTGGGCCGGGGTGCGCGACCCCCTCGGCGGCATCAACCAGCTCTTCCCGCTGTTCGGCATCGCCAACCAGCTGCTGGCGGCCATCGCGCTGGCGGTCTGCACCACGCTGCTGATCAAAACCGGCCGGGCGAAGTGGGCGTGGGTGACGCTGATACCGCTGGCCTGGGACGCCGCCGTCACCCTCACCGCGTCCTGGCAGAAGGTCTTCTCCGCCGATCCCAAGATCGGCTTCTTCGCCCAGCGGGAGCAGTACGCCCAGGCCCTGCAGGCCGGCCAGACCTCCCTGGGCACCGCCACCACCCGCGAGCAGATGGAACAGGTCGTGGTCAACACCACCGTCGACGGCGTCCTGGCGGCCCTGTTCGCCGTCCTGGTCGTCGTCATCCTGATCGACGCCTCCCGCGTGTGGATCAAGGCGCTGCGCGCCGGCCGCCCCCTGCCCACCCACGAGGACCCGTATGTGAAGTCCGAGCTTTGGGCCCCGTCCGGCCTGATCGCCACCGCCGAGGAACGCCGCCTCATGCGGCGGCGCCCACCGGCCGCCGCCACGGCCGGAACCGGTGCGGACACCGACGCCGGAGCGCCCGCATGACCCGGCCGCCGCACCTTTTCCAACGCGCCGTCTCCGCAGGTCGCCTGCGAAGACGGCGCGGCCTGAGGCGAGGTCGTGGCCTGCGCGGAGACCGTGAGGGCTCCCGTCCCCGGCTCCTTGGGTCGCGTGTTGCAAGAGGTTCACTGCCTGAGCGGCTGCGCTCAGCCTGGCGTCTGCTCCGGGAGTTCGCCGGCGAACGGGCCTATGAGATCTACCTGGAGCACCGCCGCCGGCACCACCCCGGCGAGCCGGTGATGTCCGAACGGGAGTTCTGGCGCCGCCACTTCGACTCCCGTGGCCGCAATCCCGGCACCAGGTGCTGCTGAGCTCCCGGTATGTCTCCGTAGCGGCAGGGAATGGGAATTGCATGCAATTTACGGCCGCTGCACATCGCCGGGTGGCCGATATCGGCCAGAGCACATCCGGCTCCGGTATGCGATGATCATCGGCGCCGAGGTCCATGATCGGCTACGGGCATATGGCGAGAGACAGTGGAGCCGCCACCAATGGACGAAGGCGTTCAAAATCCTGCAATCGACACCACGGTGCCGCATTCGGCGCGGATCTGGAACTACTGGCTGGGCGGCAAGGACAACTACGAGGTCGACCAGGAGGCCGCCCGGCAGACCATGGAGGTCCTGCCGGAGATCGTGGACATCGCCCGCCACTCCCGGGCGTTCCTGCGGCGCGCCGTCCGCTACCTGGTCGCCGAGGCCGGCATCCGCCAGTTCCTGGACATCGGCACCGGCCTGCCCACCGCCGACAACACCCACCAGGTGGCCCAGTCGATCGCCCCCGAATGCCGGGTGGTCTACGTCGACAACGACCCTTTGGTCCTGGTACATGCCCGGGCCCTGCTGACCAGCACCCCCGAAGGCGCCACCGACTACATCGACGCCGACGCCCGCGACCCCGACACCATCGTGCGCGAGGCCGCCCGCACCCTGGACTTCACCCGCCCCGTCGCGATCATGATGCTGGGCGTCCTGCCCTTCATCGGCGACGACGACCAGGTCCGGACGATCCTGCGCCGCCTGCTGGAGGCCGTGCCCCCCGGCAGCCACCTGGCCATCACCCACAGCACCAGCGAGGTCACCGGCGAACGGGTGATCGAGGCGGTGCGCCGCTGGAACGAAGTGGCCCCCACCCCCTACACCCTGCGCAGCCCGCAGACCATCGCCTCTTTCTTCGACGGCATGGAACTGGTCGAACCCGGCCTGGTCTCCTGCCCCCGCTGGCGCCCCGACACCCACCAGATCGGCGACCAGCCCGACATGGACGAATACTGCGCCATCGGCCGCAAGTAATTCCACCCGAACAGAACGGAAATCCCGCGTATTCGGCCGATTACGAGACGTTCGGGGTTCTGCGCCGTAGCCTGGGAAATGCGAGTCTCTCAGGACGGAGCAGGGCCATGGCTGCTGGCGATACTCCCGAACGAATCGGCGTCCGCATAGCCCGTGAGCGCAAGCGGCGTGGTCTCACGCAGCTCGGCTTGGCCCAGCGGGCGAACTATTCCCGTTCTCATATCGCCCAGGTGGAGGCCGGGCACAAAATGGCCACCCCGGCGTTCATTGCGGCCGTGGCCGCGGCCCTGGGAGTCAGCCCGGCCCGCCTGTACGGCCAGCCCTTCTACGAGAACAGCCCCGTCCGGGGCGCCGTGCACACGCACATCCCGGAAATCCGCCGGGTGCTGGCCCTCGTCGATGTTCCCCCCGACCTGGAGGGGCCGCCGCGCCGCCTGGACGAGCTGGACGCCGAGCTGGCCATGATTCGCAGACTGCAGGTGGCCTCCCGCTATTCCCGGATCGGGGAGCGGCTGCCCGCACTGCTGCAGGAGCTGTCCTGGCACGCCCACCACACCGAGCAGGCGCGGGTGTGGCACATGCTGTTCCTCGCCCAGGAGGCCGCCGCGGACCTGTGCCGCAAGCTCGGCTACCACGACCTGGCCGGCACCTGCCTGGACCGGGCCGCGGAGTCGGCGCGCCGCGCCCAGGATCCGCACCTGCCGCTGCTGGTGGTCTTCCGCCGATCGCTGCTGTTGCTGGCCGTCGCCCAGTGGCGGTCGGCCCTGACCCTGCTGGACCGGGCCGTCCGGGCGGTCGACCACTCCCGTGAGGACGCCGCCGAAGTCCTGGGCACCGCGCACCTGCGAGCCGCGATCGCCGCGGCCCGCGCAGGAGACGCCGCAACCGCATGGGACCACCACGGCCAGGCCGTCGAAATCCGCAGACGCGCCGGCCGGGCGCCCGGTGACCGGCACGGAATCACCACCGGCTTCGTCACCGGAAACGTGGCGATCCACGGCGCGGCGGTCGCCGTCGAACTGGGCGACATGGACGAGGCGGTCCGCCGGGACCGCCGAATTCACCCCCGCCTTCTGGCGGATCTGCCACCTGAACGACGAGCGCACCACGAAATCGACATGTCACGGGCGCTGCTGGAGACCGGCGACTACGGCCGCGCGCTTCAACGCTTGGAGAAGGCCGAACAGATCGCCCCGCAACTGACTTACTTCCACCCCTCGGCCCGGTCGGTGGTGGCGCACCTGGTGGACGTCCGCCGAACCCTGCCCGAACCGCTGCGCAGGCTCCAAAGCCATATGGGCGTATAGCGGGCGTTCCTCGATATTCACAGCCCTGGAAGTGAGAACTGAACCTTTTTCGACACGCTGTCTCTGCAGGTCGGGACGGGGCATCGCAGTCCGGGCCGCTGCCGTGACCTGCAACGTCACGGCAGCGGAGACCATAGGGGCTCCCGTCCCGGTGCCTTGGACCACGTGTTGAAAAAGGTCCACTGGATGGTGGTTTTTCAGGTGATGGCGGGACGGCCGGATCCTTTCGTCATAGCCTGGGGAATGTGAATCACTGAGCATGGAGTAGGGCCATGGTCGCTGACGCCGCTCCCGAACGAATCGGCATCCGCATAGCCCGCGAGCGCAAGCGGCGTGGTCTCACGCAGCTCGGCTTGGCCCAGCGGGCGAACTATTCCCGTTCTCATATCGCCCAGGTCGAGGCCGGGCACAAGGCGGCCACCCCGGCATTCGTTGCGGCCGTGGCCGAGGCGCTCGAAGTGGATCCGGCGCTGATCTATGGGCAGCCGTACCGGGGAGTCGGCAGTGACGACAAAGCGCATGCGGCCATTCCTGAGCTTCGGCGCATCCTCGCCTGCGTCGGGGCCGGACCCGAACCGGACAGGCCGCCCCGCGGATTGGATGAGCTGGAAAGGCAGATCCGCCAGGCTCGGCGGCTGCTGCTGCAGGTGCGCCTGACCCGGCTCGGGATGATGCTGCCCGCCGTCTTGGAGGAGCTGACCTGGCACGCCTACGAGACCGACTCGCCCAAAGCGTGGGGGCTGTTGTTCCGCGCCTACTACGAGGCGGTCAGCCTCACGCGGCGGCTCGGATACACCGGGGATGCGTTGGCGCTCCTGGAGCGGGCGGCCGATGCCGCCCGGCGTTCCCAGGACCCGCATCTGCCGCTGCTGGTGAGCCTGCCCCGGGCGCTGCTGCTGATGTCCATGAATCAGAACCGGACCGCGTTGCGGCTGCTGAATGACGCCCTCAGCCGGGTCGAGGCGGACCGGCCGGACGCCGGGGAGGTCGCCGGGGCATTGGAGCTGCGCGCGGCGGTCGTGGCGGCCCGCACTCGTGACGGCGTCAGTGAAGCCTGGGAGCACCACGGACGCGCGGCCGAGCTGGCGGAGGCCGGGCGGGTCGGCGACGGCCGGCACGGGATGGAGTTCGGCATGTCCAACGTCGCCGTGCACGGCGCCGCCATAGCGGTCGAACTGGGGGATTTGGACGAGGCCGTACGGCGGGACCGGGACATCAGGCAGCGGCAGGTACTGGAGGGCATGGCGCCGGAACGCCGTGCTCATCACGAAATCGACATGTCGCGGGCACTGCTGGAACTCGGCGACTATGACCAGGCGCTGGCACGGGTGGAGAACGCTGAACGGATCGCCTCCCAGATGACTTACTTCCACCCCTCGGCCCGGTCGGTGGTGGCGCACCTGGTGGACGTCCGCCGGACGCTGCCCGAACCGCTGCGCAGGCTCCAAAGCCGCATGGGCGTATAGCGAAGTGTTCCTCGGCGTCCACCGGTTCGGGTGGGGATGCGACTGGGGGCCACCGGAGAGTCGGTCTGGCGTGTGGTGAACGCGTGCATAGGGCTTGGTGAGTGGAGCTGGGGGCGAGGCCGGGAGGTCGGCGGAACACCGATCGGGCCTTCTGGGCACCCCGGGAGTTCTGTGACTTCTTCCCAAGCTGACGTGCCGGTATCAGAAGGCCGAGCCCTTTGAGGTGCTCCCAGGCATGAAGGTCGAGCACTGCGGGCGAACCGGGTAGCTCATGCCGTCCGACGTGACCGCGGAATGAATGTTCCTGCTGGGGACGTTACGCACCGCGACGGCCGTGACTCTGTGAGTCATGAGCACGACTTCTTCGCGCGACTCTCAGCAGCGGCCGGTGGCCGCTGTGCCCCGCAGGGCACGCCGCTTCCCAGGGTCTGGCCATGAGAAGACGAGGGCGTCCGTGCGTACTCGCCGGGGCGCGAGCCGGTCGCGGGTCTATGACCCCCGGCAGCGGTGGATCGCCGCGAGCATCGAGCGGGAACGCGCGCCCCGCTGGGTGGTGTGGTGGGGCGTGGCCTCCCGACGGGCGGTGCCGACCTGGCAGGGCGCCGCGGTCGCGATCGTCGAGGGCCGTGACGCCGGCGAGCTGTGGGCGGCGATGAACGCCGTCGAACGGCGCGCGCTGGGGTCCGCCGACAGGGGCGGCGGCGGCGGGTTCGGCCGGGACGTGCGGTGACCGGTGAGGTCTACCGGGTGGACGTGGCACCGGCCGGGCAGGTGTGCGAGGGGGCCGTCCACGGGCCGGTGCTGGCGCCGGCCGCGGTGGTGGCCACCGCCGATGGGTCGTTCTGGTGCGCGCTGTGCTGGTGGCCGATCGCCGTGGCGTTGCTGACCGACGGGCACCGCGTCGTCTACAGCGCGACGGCCCGGGACGTCCTTGGGATCGGCGTATAAGGGGCCATCCCCATCCCTGCGGGCGTATGCGATGATCGCGGGCGGCTTTGGGAGGTGCGCATGCGGTGGCCTTTGGGACGTCCGCGGATGGACGCGTTCGCCGGGCTGGTCGGCGTTCCGGTGGCCGAGGGGGACGGCGGGGTGTCGGGGATGTTCCTGGGGACCAGCAGCGTGCTGCTGCGGGACGGGGACACCGCGCTGCTGACCGACGGGTTCTTCACCCGGCCGGGCTGGCTGCGGGTGGGGCTGGGGCGGATCGCGCCCGACCGGGAGGTGATCGACGCCTGCCTGCGGCGGGCGGGCATCGGGCATGCCGGGTCGCTGGCGGCGGTGATCTGCGTCCACTCCCACTACGACCACGCCATGGACGCCCCGGTGATCGCCGAGCGGCTGGGGGCGAAGCTGGTGGGGTCGCACTCCAGCGCCAACATCGGGCGCGGGCACGGGCTGCCCGAGGAGGCGTTGCGCACCGTGGAGGACGGGGAGACGGTGCGCTTCGGGGATTTCGAGGTCACGTTCGTCGTCGGCGTGCACTGCCCCGGCGACCTGGCCCCCGGCGTCATCGACGCGCCGCTGTCCCCGCCCGCCCGGGCCAGGGCGTACCGGACGGGCGAGGCGTACTCGGTGTTCTTCCGCCACCCGCTGGGGACCGTGCTGGTCCACGGCAGCGCCGGTTTCGTGCCGGGACGGCTGGACGGGCACCGCGCCGACATCGTCTACCTGGGCATCGGCCAGCTCGGCAAGCAGGACGACGACTACCGCCGCCGCTACTGGGCGGAGATCGTCCGCGCCACCGGCGCCGAGGTCGTCATCCCGATCCACTGGGACGACTTCACCACCCCCTTGCTGACCGCCCCGCTGCGCCCGTTCCCCTACTTCGCCGACGACGTCGCCGTCTCGATGCGCTTCCTGGTCGAGCAGAGCCGCCGCGACGGCGTCCGCCTGGTCCTGCCGGACCTTTGGCGGGAGACCACCCTTCTTCCCGTCCGCTAGACGCTCCTCCGCCGCCGTCCGGTCTGCGCGGCGTCCGCGCGTTCCGGCCCGCCGGGGCGGCACCGGGCTTGCGCGCCCGCCGAGAGCCGGGCCGGTTGCCGGTGTGCGGTGCCGGTCACCGGTTCGCCTCGTGGCGGGCCCAGTCGGTCAGGTCGGCCAGCGAGGTGAAGCGGTGGGCGGTGCCGTCGCGGACGGCCTCGTAGGCCTCGCCGGTCCAGGTCACGGCGAGGTCGGCGGGGCCTTCGGGGGACGGGTGCCAGCCGGCGCGGGTCAGGGCGCGTTCCAGCAGGGGGCGGCGGGTGCCGTCGGCGGTGACGCGGGCGGTGCCGCGGCCCTTGCCGTGCAGGACGAACACGCCCGAGGCGGCCTCGAAGGTCAGTTCCTCGCCGTCGAAGGACGCGCCGATCGTCCCGTTCAGCGTCAGTTCCTCGGGGGTGCCGCAGTGCAGCGCGCCCGCCGGGTCGATCAGCCAGATCCGGTCGGCGATCCGCAGGGCCAGCTCCAGGTCGTGGGTGGAGACCACGACGACCAGGGAGCGTTCGCGGGCCAGGCGCCGCAGCAGCCCCATCAGCGCCACCCGGGACGGCACGTCCAGGAAGGCGGTGGGCTCGTCCAGGAGGATCGCCGACGGCTCCTGGGCCAGGGCGCGGGCGGTGAGCACCCGCTGCCGCTCCCCGTCCGACAGTTCGGTCACCGGGCGGTGCGCCAGGTGCGCGGCGCCGGTCACCTGCAGGGCCCAGTCGATGACCGCTTGGTCGGCGGCGGTGAGCCGCCCGGTGAAGCCGGTGTGGGGGTGGCGGCCCAGGCCGGTCAGCTCCCGGGCGGTCAGCAGGGCGGGCAGGTCCCGTTCGGTGAGCACCACGGCGATCCGGCGGGCCCGTTCCACCTCGTCCAGGGCGGTGATGGGGGAGCCGTCCAGCAGGACCTGCCCCTCCAGCGCCGGCTGCAGCCCGGCCAGGGTGCGCAGCAGCGTGGACTTGCCGGTGCCGTTCGGGCCGATCAGCACGGTCAGGTCGCCGGGCCGCGCCACCGCCTCCAGCCCTTCCAGGACGCGCCGGGCCGGGCGGCGGCGCCGTCCGGGGTAGCCGACGCTCAGCGATCGCAGCGACAGCATGGCCTCACCCCGCCCATCCGGTCTGGGCGGCGCGGCTGCGCAGCAGGACGGCGATGACCACGGGGGCGCCCAGCACGGTGGTGACCGCGTTCAGCGGCAGCACGGCGCCGCTGCCGGGGGCCTGGGTGGCGATGCAGCAGACCAGCGAGACCGCACCGCCCAGCAGCACCGACGCCGGCATCAGCACCCGGTGGTCGGCGGTGCCCAGCAGCAGCTTGGCCATGTGCGGCACGGCCAGGCCCAGGAACGCCACCGGGCCGCAGTAGGCGGTGACCGAACCGGCCAGCACCGACGCCGTCAGCAGCGTGGCGGTGCGGACCCGGCGCACCCGCACGCCCATGGTGCGGGCGTAGTTCTCCCCCAGCAGCATGGCGTTCAAAGGCTTGACGCCCATCAGGGCCGCCGCCAGGGCCGCGGTGCACACGGGTGTGAACAGGGCCAGGTCCCCCCAGGTGGTTCCGGAGTAGCTGCCCAGGCTCCACCCCAGGTACTGCTGGGCGCGCTGGGCGTCGGAGTAGGCCAGCAGCAAGGTGATGAGGGAGGCGGTGGTCGAGCCCACCATCACCCCGATGATCAGCAGCGTGACCACCGAGCGCACCCGCCGCGACAGCGCCAGCACCAGCCCCAGCACGGCCGCCGCCCCGGCCGAGGCGGCCACCACGATCCCGGCGCGGCCCAGCCCGGCGACGCCGCCGGTGAAGGCGGAGGCCAGCCCGCCCCACCCGGTGACCACCAGCGCCACGCCCAAACTGGCGCCCGAGCTGACCCCCAGGATGTAGGGCTCGGCCAGCGGGTTGCGAAACAGCGTCTGCATCTGCACCCCGGCCACCGACAGCGCCGCCCCGGCCAGCAGCGCGGTGATGGCCCGCGGCAGCCGCACCGTCCAGATGATGGTCTGCGCGCCGGGGTCGGCGTTCTCCAGGCGCAGCAGCGCCGCCACCGCCTGGTCGAGCGGGATCGTGGTGGATCCCAGCGCCACCGCCAGCACGAAGGAGACCGCGACCGCCGCCGCCAGCACGGCCATGACGGCCGTGCGGCGGCGGGCGGCCGGGGCGAATGCGGGCTCGGTCAACGGGCGAGCTGCTGGTAGAAGGTGAACGTGTGGCCCGGCATCAACTCCGGGTGCAAGATGGCCACCAGGTCGGCCAGGATCAGGTCGGGACGGCCCACGCCGCGTTCGTAGAAGTCGTTGCCGCCGCCGGGGCCGAGCACCTTGTTCATCGACCAGACCTTGCCGGACTTGAACGCGGCGAACTCGGCGTAGCGGGGGTCGGCCTTGCGGACGTCCTCCAGGGACTTCCAGTCGTTCATCTGGGGCAGCCAGACCTCGGCGTCGCGGGCCTTGGACAGCACGGTCTCCAGGTCCAAATTGGTGCTGCCGGTGCCCTTGGTGTCGGCCCAGGCGTAGGTGCCGCCCGCATCGGCGATCAGCTTGGCCATGAAGCTCTCCCCGTTGGGGATGGCCCACTGGCCCTGGAACATCTGGCCGGGCAGCACCGAGACCGGCTCGGCCTGCTTGGCCTTGGCGGCCAGCTCCTGGTAGGCGGCGGCGACCTTGTCGAACACCTCGGTGGCCTTGGCCTCGGTGCCGGTGAGCGCGGCCACGAACTTGATCCACTCGGCCCGGCCGAGCGCGCTGGTCTCCTGCCACTCGGCGTTGGCGACGATCTTGATGCCGGCGTTGCGCAGCGTCTGGTGGGCGGGCACGTCGTTGCCGTCGGTCATCAGCACGTCCGGACGGGCGCCGATCACCTTCTCGGTGTCGATCTCCTGCCCGGTGATGTCGGCGTACTCGATGATCTGCTTGGCCGCCACCCGCTCGCGCACCTGCGGGGAGGTGATCAGCCCGGCGGAGGCCACGCCCTTGAGCCGGTCCAGCACGCCCAGGTCGGTGATGAACGGCAGGTGCGTGGTCGAGGAGGCGAACAGCGTGCGCACCGGGGTTTCGACCACCACCGCGTCCTTGAGCTCGCCTTCGGCCTTGGGGGCGGGGGTGCCGCAGCGCACCAGCACATAGGTCTGCGGCTTGGCCCCCGGCGCGGGCTGCTTGACGGTGACGACCTGGTAGTTCTTGGCGTAGGTCAGGGTGAAGTTGGTGGCGTGCCGGATCGTCTGCTTGACCGGGAAGTAGTCCTTGGAGGCGTCGAATTCCTTGACGCAGCGGTCGTCTTGGGCCGCCTGCGACCCCTGGCCGTCCCCGCCGCACGCGCTCGCCACGAGCGACAGGGCCACCAGCGCCGTGGCCAGCGGCCATGCCCGGCGGGTGCGGAAGGTGCGCGATGAGCCCCCCTCGGCGGGACGCCCCGCCTCCGGGCGGTGGGGCAGGGACGGGTCCGGCTGCCGTTCGGCCGGGGTGCGCCCGGCTCGGTGCACAAGGTTCACTGGCGCTCCTGCGAGACTGGCCGCGGCGGCCGTTCCTCGACGGCGTCCGCGGCAGGCGGTGGGGCGGACCGTTCCAGAGAGTCCCGCGGCACGCCGGAGCCCGGCGTGTCCTCTCATGGGGAGATCCGCCCCATCTGACTGAGGAGGCGACTGCGTGAGTCTCCTGGCTCTCGGGTCGTCGCTCGCCCCGGCCTTCCCACCCGCGTGCGGGCAGTGGCGTCATCGGGGTCCGCTCGCCGATCACAGTGGCGGGACCGCGCCGGACTCGCACCGGCTTCCTCGTCCGCCGTCGCCTACGGCGTGCAATCTTCGCATATGGGCTGTTCCGGTGTCGCATGGGGCCGGGGCGCGTCCGCCGCCGTTTCACAGGGCTCGTGAGGGCTCACGGGCCCGCAAGCCCTGGGGGCGCCGCCCGGAACGGGGTCATGCGTTCGTCACAAGGAGTTGCATAAAGAGACGGAACTGCATTTTCGGTCCGATTAACAGGGTCTTTTTGTTGCGGGTAATTCGCCCTTCCCGGAAGTGGATTCGGTGATATTCTGAGCCGAGTCCCCTCCACATCCTCCGAGAATCGGAGCTTTTCATGGTCTCTGCGGAGCTGCCTTTCTCAGGAGTGCGCACCGACATTCCCTCCCCGGCGCGGGGTTATGGCTGGATGCTGGGCGGCAAGGACAACTACGAGGCCGACCGGCAGTTCGTCCGGCAGATGCTGAAGAACCTGCCGGAAGCCCTGGACGCCGCCCGGGAGAACCGGCTGTTTTTGTACCGGGTGGTGCGCCACCTGGCGGCCGAGGCGGGAATCAGGCAGTTCATCGACATGGGCTGCGGGCTGCCCACCGACAACAACGTCCACCAGGTCGCCCAGCGGTTCGCCCCGGACTCCCGCGTCGTTTACGTCGACATCGACCCGATCGTGCTGGCGCACGGCCGGGCGCTGCTGGCCGACGACGACTCCACCACGGTGATCAGAGCCGACATCCGCCAGGTGGAAGAGATCCTCGACCACCCGGAGACCAAGCGGCTGATCGACTTCGATGAGCCGGTGGCGGTGCTGTTCCTGTCGGTCGGCCACATGCTGCCCGACAAGGACGACCCGCGCCGGATCCTGCAGACCGTGATCGACCGCATCGCCCCGGGCGGCTACATCGCCTTCACCCAGGCCACCTCGGACGACCCCGCGCACCGCGCCTTGATGAACTCTCAGCTCAGCGCCTACGGCCTGACCTGGCAGACCCGCAGCCCGCAGGAGGTCCAGGCCCTGCTGGCGGGACTGGAGCCGGTGGCGCCCGGCCTGGTGGACGTCAACGACTGGCGCCCCGACCCCGACCAGCCGCCGCTGCCCCCCGTCCCCGAAGAGCTGAAGCCCTACGAAGGCGCCTCCAAGCTCAACAAGGCCGGCTGCGAGTACGGCGGCCTGCTGCGCAAGCCCGCCTGATCACCGGGCCTTGGCAGGCGCACGGGGGCGCCGGACGGGCGAAAGCCCGGCGCCGCCACAGGCGGCTTGCGGAAAGAACGCGTTGGATGAGGTTCACCGCTCCGGACGGCCGCACGTCCCCGGAGGGCGGATGAACGCCAAGGTCGCGGCGGTGATCTGCGCCTTGGAATGCCCCTGGGCGATCAGGCGGGTGGCGGCGTTCAGCGTGCCGACCATCAGCTCCATGGTGATCTGCGGGGACGGGTCGCCCAGCTCGATCAGGGCCTGGCAGAGCGGCTCGGTCAGCCGCCGGTGCAGGACGCGGATCCGCGCCGCGTCCTGCGGCGGCAGGCTGGGAAAGCCGATGGCGTCGGCGATGCGGTGCTCCTCGCTCCCGGCGAACTCCAAGAACGTCCGGATGTAGGCGGTCACCCGCTCGGCGGGGCCGGCCTGGGCGGCCATCACCTCGCCGAGCCGGGCGTTCCACCGCTGGAAGATCTCCTCCAGCAGGTGCACCAGGATGTCGCGGGAGGTGGGGAAGTACTTGTAGACGCTGGAGCGGGCCAGCCCGATGCGGGCGCCGACCGCGCCCGGAGTCACCGCCTCCGGCCCGTCGGCGAGCACGATCCGCCGGGCCGCCTCCAGCAGCTCGGCGTACCGGCGGGCGCGGTGCTCGGCGACGGTCGGGGCGGTGATCCTCGGCAATGCACTTCCTCTGCGCGCAGGTCAGGACAGCTTGCCGTCCCGCATGTGGACGACCCGGTCGGCGGCCTCCAGCAGGTCGGTGTCGTGGGTGACCATCACGGTGGCGGCCTTGCGCTCGTGCGCCTGGGCGGCCAGCAGCGCCACGATCTCACGGGCCCGGCGGCGGTCCAGCGCCGCGGTGGGCTCGTCGGCCAGCAGCACCGCCGGCCGGTTCATCAGCGCGCGGGCCAGCCCGACCCGCTGCCGCTCGCCGCCGGACAGCTCGTGCGGGCGGCGGTCGGCCTTGGCGGTCAGCCCGACCGCCTCCAGCAGCTCGTCGGCGCGGGCCCGGTCCTCGGCGGTGATCCGCCCCGACAGGTGCGGCATCAGCAGCAGCTGGTCGCGGGCGGTCAGCGAGGCCAGCAGGTTGCCGCTTTGGAAGACGTAGCCGATCCGGGTGCGGCGCAGCCTCGCCAGCTCGGCGGCCTTGGCGCCGGAGACGGTCACATCGGCGATGCGCACCTGGCCCCGGGTGGGGTGGATCAGCGCGCCCGCCACGGCCAGCAGGCTGGACTTGCCCGACCCCGACGGGCCGACGACCGCGACGAACTCCCCGGGCTCCACGGTCAAGGTGACCTCATCCAGCGCGGTCACCAGCGTGTCGCCCGTCCCGTACTCCAAGGTGACCTGCTCCAGGGCCAGCCCGGTCGTGGTGGCGGTGGTGGCGGTCATCGGTTGCCTCCCAGGGCGAGCAGCGGATCGACGGAGGTGATGCGGCGCAGCGCCGCCAGCGCGCCCAGCACGCCCAGCACCACCAGCAGCGCCATGGCGGTGACGATCGGGCCGGGCGCCCAGGCGATCGGCATGCCGGGGGCGACCCGCCGCAGCAGCGCGATCATCCCCGCGCCGACCGCGGTGCCGACCGCGGTGGCGGCCACCAGCACCACCAGCACCTGGGCGAGGGCGTCGCGGACCAGGTAACCGGCCGAGCCGCCCAGCGCCCGCACCAGCGCGATCTCGTCCTTGCGCTGCACCGTCCAGACCACGAAGAAGGCGCCGACCACGAACATCGAGATCACGTACAGGAAGAACTGGATCATCTGCATCGTGGCCTGCTCGGCGGAGTACCCCGGCGACTGGCCGTAGGACTCCTCCCGGCTGAGCACCTCGGCCTTGGGGCCGCCGGCGCCGGGCTCACCGTCCAGGGCGATGGCGGTGGCCACCTTGAACGCCTCCTGCGGCGGCTCGCCGGGCAGCCCGTAGTAGATGCGCTGCCAGGTCTTCAGCGGCGCGTACGCCACCGCCACATGCCCGTAGGAGACATCGCCGATGGTGCCGATGATCGGCAGCCGCACCTCGCTGCGCTCCACGACCAGCGTGTCGCCGATCTTGAGCCCCTCGTCCACCAGCTTGCGGGAGATCAGCACCCCGTCCTCCCGGCTGCCCAGCGGATCGCCGGTCAGCGGCTCGGGCGCCATGAACGAGCCGGGCTCCACGCCGAACACCGCGACGTCCACATCCTTGCCGCTGCGCTCTTCCTTGGCGTGGGTGAGCGTGTTGCCGTACGGGGTCGCCGCGCGGACGCCGGGGACCTTCGCCCACTGCTGCGCCAGCGCCGGATCGACCGTGCTGCGGGAGAACAGGTTGCCGTCCACGCCCGGCTGGAAGGCCAGGTGGGTGGCGGGGAGACTGCGCAGCCCCGACACGTTGTCGTTGACCAGGCCGTTGGCCAGGCCGGTGAGCAGGACGGCCAGCACCGCGATCAACCCGACCACGGTGCCCATCAATGCAAAACGCCCCCGGGCGAACCGGAGGTCGCGCAATGCCAGGAACACGGACCACCTCGAAGGATCGGCGACATGCCGACACGAATCTAGAAGATGGGGGCACGGTGTCGCCAAACCGGCGATCGCCGTTTCTATGCTGAGCCGATGTCCACCACCGAACGCGAGATCACCGAGCCCGTCGAGCTGTGCCTGCCGGACGGGCGGCTCAACCCCGCGGCGGCGGGCTGGACGCGCCGCCCCCTGCACACCTGCCGGCTGCGCGGCTGGGGCCGCACCAAGCGCTGGGAGTACTGGTGCGTCACCACCCCCACCCACCTGCTCGCCGTCACCGTCAGCGACCTGGACTTCCTGGCCCTCAACAGCGTCTACTTCCTGGAGTACGGCGGGTTTGAGTTCGAGCGCACCGCGCTGGTCCCGTTCGGGCGCGGGGTGTCGCTGCCGCCGGTCATCGCCGGCACCCCCGGCGACCCGTCGACCGACGTGGTGGTCGGCCCCGAGCGCCCCACCGGCGGGCAGGTCCGCGTGGAGATCACGGCGCTGCCCGGCGGCACCCGGCTGCGGGCGCGCTGCCTGACCCCCGACCGGCGGCCGCTGGAGGCCGACCTGGAGGTGGCGCTGCCCGCCGGGCACGAGACGCTGGGCGTCGTCGTCCCCTGGAGCGACCGGCGCTTTCAGTACACCGCCAAGCACACCGCCCGTCCCGCCACCGGCACCGTGCGGATCGGCTCGTCCACCTACGAGTTCGGCGAGGACGCCTGGGGCGTGCTCGACCACGGCAGGGGCCGCTGGCCGCACTCGATCACCTGGAACTGGGGCGCCGCCTCCGGCCGCAGCGGCGGCCACGTCGTCGGGCTGCAGCTGGGCGGCAAGTGGACCGAGGGCACCGGCGCCACCGAGAACGCCCTGTGCGTGGACGGCCGGCTCACCAAGATCGGCCAGGAGCTGCAGTGGCGCTACGACCCGGGCGACTTCCTGGCCCCCTGGACGATCCGCACCCCCGACGGCGAGCAGGTCGATTTGACCTTCACCCCGTTCCACGACCGGGTCGTCCGCACCAACGCGGTCCTGCTGGCCAACCGCACCGACCAGTGCTTCGGCCGCTACCACGGGCGGGTGCGCACCGACGACGGACGGGACGTGCCCATCGACGGGCTGCTCGGCTGGGCCGAGGAGGTTCGCATGCGCTGGTGAGCTCCGTCACCCGAAAGGGCCGTTGAGCTGGGAAAACGTGATTGAAAACACAGCGTGGCGAAAGCGGACTGTCCGTGGCGGCGACACGCGCGGCCACCTGCGAAAACGCGCTCTGACCAGGAGGAATGACCCCCTGGGCAGGGCCGAAGGTCCCATCGGGCAATGGACCTTCGGCCCTGAGGTGGGCGCAGGCCCGGTGATGGTCTGGAATCGCTGGATTCGTCAACGGGGGGCCGGGTTTCGACCGCGTGGCCGCATCCGTGCCCCGCCCCACCGGAGGAGAGCCCGTGAACGCCCTGGACCTAGCCCGATGGCAGTTCGGGATCACAACCGTCTATCACTTCATCTTCGTACCGCTGAGCATCGGCCTGGCCGCCCTGGTGGCGGTCATGCAGACGATCTGGTACCGCCGCAAGGACCCGCGGTACCTGCGGATGACCAAGTTCTTCGGCAAGCTGCTGCTGATCAACTTCGCCGTGGGCGTGGTCACCGGGATCGTCCAGGAATTCCAGTTCGGCATGAACTGGTCGGACTACTCGCGGTTCGTCGGTGACGTGTTCGGCGCCCCGCTGGCCATGGAAGGGCTGCTGGCGTTCTTCCTGGAGTCCACCTTCCTGGGGTTGTGGATCTTCGGGTGGGACAAGCTCAAGCCGGCGGTGCACCTGGCCACCATCTGGCTGTTCGCGATCGGCACCGCGCTGTCGGCCTACTTCATCATCGCCGCCAACTCCTGGATGCAGCACCCGGTCGGCTACCGGATCAACCCCGACACCAAGCGGGCCGAGCTGACCAGCATCTGGGAGGTGCTGACCAACCCCACCACGCTGGCGGCCTACCCGCACGTCATCTTCGCGTCGCTGATCACCGCCGGCATGCTGATCGCCGGGGTCGCCGCCTGGTACCTGTACAAGCACCGCGACACCGACGTGTTCCGCCCGGCGCTGCGGCTGGGCCTGATCGTCTCGCTGGTGGCGTCGATCGGCGTGTTCATCTCCGGCGACATCCAGGCCCGCGTGATGACCGAGCAGCAGCCGATGAAGATGGCCGCGGCCGAGGCGCTGTATGAGACCTCCGCGCCGGCGTCCTTCTCGCTGTTCACCATCGGCAGCCTGGACGGCCGCGAGGAGCTGTGGAGCCTGCGGATCCCGCACCTGCTGTCGTTCATGGCCACCGGCGACCCCAACGGCCAGGTCGAGGGCATCAACGACGTGCAGCGCGCCTACGAGGCCCTCTACGGCCCCGGCAGCTACATCCCCGTCGTCCCGATCACCTACTGGAACTTCCGGCTGATGATCGGCTTCGGGGCGCTGGCCGCCGCGATCGCGCTGTGGGGCCTGTGGCTGACCCGCGACGGCCGCACCCCGCGCAGCCGCTGGTTCACCCGCGCGGCGCTGATCGGGATCGCGCTGCCCTACCTGGCCAACACCACCGGCTGGATCTTCACCGAGATGGGCCGGCAGCCGTGGGTGGTGCACGGGATGCTGCGCACCGCCGACGGCGTCTCCCCGACGGTCGGCGGCGCCGAAGTGATCGTCTCGCTGGCGGTCTTCACCGTCCTGTACGGAGTGCTGGCCGTGGTGGCGGGCGTGCTGATGACGCGCTTCGCCAAGCAGGGGCCGCCCAAGGAAGAGGAGCTGCCGAAGGAAGACGAACCGATGCCCTCCTTCACCTACTGACGACGCGGAGAGTGAGCGATGGAACTCACCACAGTCTGGTTCCTGCTGATCGCGGTGCTGTGGGCCGGCTACTTCCTGCTGGAGGGCTTCGACTTCGGGGTCGGGGTGCTGATGCCGGTGCTGGCCCCGCGCAAGGCGGCGCACTCCGACACCGACCGCCGGGTCATGATCAACACGATCGGCCCGGTCTGGGACGGCAACGAGGTGTGGCTGCTGGTGGCCGGCGGCGCCACCTTCGCCGCCTTCCCCGAGTGGTACGCCAGCCTCTTCAGCGGCTTCTACCTGGCGCTGCTGCTGATCCTCGCGGCGCTGATCGTGCGCGGGGTGGCCTTCGAGTACCGCGGCAAGGTCGACAGCGACCGCTGGCGCCGCAACTGGGACCTGGCCATCTTCTGGGGGTCGGCGGTGCCCGCCCTGCTGTGGGGCGTGGCGTTCGCCAACATCCTGCAGGGCGTGCCGCTGGACGCCCAGCACCACTACACCGGCACCCTGCTGACCCTGCTCAACCCGTACGCGCTGCTGGGCGGGCTGACCACGCTGACGGTGTTCACCCTGCACGGCGCGGTGTTCCTGGCGCTGAAGACCCGCGGCCACGTCCGTGACCAGGCCCGGCGGGCGGTCCGGTACCTCGCCGCCCCCACCGTGGCGATCGCCGCGGCCTTCCTGGTGATCACCGGGGTGCGGTTCGGGGTGCCGTGGACCTGGGCCACCACCGCGGTGGCGGCGCTGGCGCTGGCCGGCGGCGTGGCGGCCGCGCTGCGCGGCCGGGACGGCTGGGCCTTCACCGGCACCGCGGTCGCCATCGTCGCCACCGTGGCGACCATGTTCGGCGACCTGTGGCCGGCGGTGCTGCCGTCCACCATCGACCCCGCCTACAGCCTGACCGTGGAGAACGCGGCCTCCACCCCCTACACCCTCAAGGTGATGACCTGGGTGGCGGTGATCTTCACCCCGATCGTGCTGGCCTACCAGGCCTGGACGTACTGGGTGTTCCGCAAGCGGCTCACCCGGGAGGCGATCGTGCCGCCCGCGCCCTCCGGCGACGGCGCGCCCGCCCGTCCCGCGAAGGCGCACGAGCCCGAGCACGCCGTGGAGCGGAGCCGCGCATGAAGCCGCTCGACCCCCGGCTGCTGCGGCACGCCCGCCCGGCCCGGATCTTCCTGGCCCTCACCGTGGTGCTGGGCGCCGTCACCACCGGCCTGGTGCTGGCCCAGGCGGCGCTGCTGGCCCACGCGCTGGCGGGCGCGTTCCACGGCCGGGGGCCGGGCGAGCTGCGGTGGACCCTCGGCGCGCTGCTGGCGGTGGTGGTGGCCCGCGCCGCCGTCCACGGCCTGGGCGAGGCCGCCGCGCTGCACTACGCCGGCACGGTCCGCTCGCTGCTGCGGCGCCGCCTGATCGCGCACGCGCTGGGCCTGGGGCCGCAGTGGACGGCCGGCAAACGCGCCGGCGAGGTGGCCACCGTCGCCACCCGCGGCCTGGACGCCCTGGACGTCTACTTCGCCCGCTACCTGCCGCAGCTGGCGCTGGCGTGCATCACCCCGGTCGCGGTGCTGGCCGTGGTCGCCGGCGCGGACCTGCTGTCGGCGATGGTGATCGCGGTGACGCTGCCGCTGATCCCGGTGTTCATGGTGCTGGTGGGCCTGCACACCAAGGCCCGCACCGAACGCCAGTGGCGGCTGCTGCAGCGGCTCGGCGGCCACTTCCTGGACGTGGTCGAAGGGCTGCCGACGCTGAAGCTGTTCAACCGGGCCGACGCGCAGGCGCAGGTGATCGCCGAGGTGACCGGCGCGCACCGGCGGATCACCATGCGGGTGCTGCGGGTGGCGTTCCTGTCGGCGCTGGTGCTGGAGCTGCTGTCCACGCTGGCGGTGGCGCTGGTGGCCGTCCAGGTCGGGCTGCGGCTGCTGAACGGCGACGTGCCGTATGAGACGGCGCTGCTGGTGCTGATCCTGGCGCCGGAGGCGTACCTGCCGCTGCGCGCCGTCGGCGCCCAGTTCCACGCCGGCATGGAGGGCGTGGCGGCGGCCGAGCGGGCCTTTGAGGTGCTGGACACCCCGCTGCCGCGGCGCCCGGCCGGCGGCGGCGCCGCGGCGGACCTGCGGCGCGACCGGATCGTCCTGGACGAGGTGACCGTGCGCTACCCCGACCGCGACCGTCCCGCCCTGGAGAAGGCGTCGCTGACCATCGAGCCGGGCGAGCGGATCGTCGTCGTCGGCCCCAGCGGCGCGGGAAAGAGCACCCTGCTGAGCCTGCTGCTGCGCTTCACCGAACCCGCCTCGGGCACGGTGAGCTTCGCCGACGTGCCGGTGGAGTCCTGGCGCGAGCAGATCTCCTGGGTGCCGCAGCACCCCCACCTGTTCGACGGGACCATCGCCGACAACATCCGGCTGGGCCGCCCCGGCGCCTCGCCCGCCGACGTCCGCCGCGCCGCCGCCCAGGCCGGGCTGGCCGAGTTCATCGAAGCGCTGCCCGACGGCTACGACACCCGCGTCGGCGAACGCGGCGCCCGCCTGTCGTCGGGCCAGCGCCAGCGCGTCGCCCTGGCCCGCGCCTTCCTGCGCGACGCCCCGCTGGTCCTGCTGGACGAGCCCACCGCCCACCTGGACCCGCTCACCGCCCACGGCGTTCAGGAGGCGGTGCACCGCCTGGCCGCCGGGCGCACCGTCGTGCTGGTCACCCACGACCCGACCTGGACGCACTTCGCCGACCGCGTCGTGCACATCGAGGCGGGCCGGCTGAGGGAGTCCCGTTCGCTGGCGGTGGCGTGATGAGCGGGCTGCCTTTCCTCGGGGCGTCCCGGCGCCCACCGGGCGTTTCCCACCCCGTCCACTGCGGCCGGCGGCCGCACCGACCCCTGGAGAAGACATCATGATCGATCTGGTCCGAAGCGGCGGCCGGCTGCTGTCGGCCACCGGCCATGCCGCCACTTCCGGCGTGGTCCGCCTGGCGGGCCTGTCGTCCTTCGGCGTCGGCGTCGCGATCGCCGCCGTGCCCGTCCTGGTCCTGCACGGCCGCGGGCTGAGGCGGCCCGTGGCAGCGCCCGCCGCCGGATCCGGCCTGCCCGCCCGGCAGGACTGGCCCGCCCGGGAGCCGGTGCCGTGACCCCGGCCGTCCGGGCCTCCATCCGACCGGCACCTCGCAGCCCGGTGGGCGGCCGCCGGCCCGGGTTCGCCTCCGGGAGGGGCGCCTGGACGGGTTCTCGTCTTGGGAGATGACGTCATGACCGCTCTTGCTTCGACTTCCGTGCGCCGGCGCCGGCCGCTGATGTGGCTGTTGGCGGCGGCCGGGCCGGTGCGCGGGCGGCTGGTACTGGCGGCGGTGCTGGGCGCGGCCACCACCGCCGCCGGTATCGGGCTGCTGGGGGCCTCCGGGTTCCTCATCGCGCGGGCCGCCGAGCACCCCGGGGTCACCGCGCTGACCATCGCCGTGGTGATGGTGCGGGCGCTGGGCGTCAGCCGGGGCGTCTTCCGCTACCTGGAGCGGCTGACCGCCCACGACGTGGCGTTCCGGGTGCTGGGGGACGTGCGGGTGCGCATCTACCGGCGGCTGGCGCGGCTGGCCCCGGCCGGGCTGCGCCCGCTGCGCTCAGGGGACCTGCTCTCCCGGCTGGTCAGCGACGTCGACTCCACCCAGGACCTGTTCGTGCGCGGGGTGGTGCCGGTGGCCGCCGCCGCGCTGGCCGGCGGCGGGGCGGTCGCCGCCTGCGCGTTCCTGCTGGCCCCGGCCGCCGGGATGCTGGCGGTCGGGCTGCTGGTGGCGGGGGCGCTGCTGCCGGCGCTGTCGGCGGCCCGGGCCCGCGCCGCCGGGCGCCGCACCGCCCGGGCCCGCGGCGCCGTCTCCGCCCGGGTGGTGGACGCCCTGGCCGGGGCGGCCGAGCTGCACGCCTTCGGCGCCCAGGACCGGGCGCTGGCCGCCGTCGCCGAGGCCGACGCCGAACTGACCGCCCAAAGCCGCCGCGGCGCGCTGGTGCAGGCCGCCGGGGCGGCCCTGGCCTCGCTGGCGGCGGGCCTGACCGTGTGGGCGGTGCTGCTGCTGGGGGTCGCCGCGGTGGAGGACGGGACGCTGGGCCGGGTCCCGCTGGCGGTGCTGGCGCTGACCGCGCTGGCCGCCTTCGAGGCCACGGGCGCGCTGCCCGCCGCGGCCGCCCAGCTCGCCGAGACCCGGGCGGGCGCCGCCCGCATCCTCGACGTCCTGGACGCCCCCGACCCGGTCGCCGAGCCGCCGTCGCCGGCGCCGCCGCCCGAGCCGCCGCTGACGGTCCGGATGCGCGGCGTGCGCGCCCGCTACACCCCAGGCGGCCCGCTCGTCCTGGACGGGCTGGACCTGGACCTGACCCCCGGCAAGCGGGTCGCGCTGGTGGGTCCCAGCGGCGCGGGCAAGAGCACCGTGGCCGCCCTGCTGCTGCGTTTTCTGGACCCGGCGGGCGGTACCATCACCCTCAACGGCACCGATCTGACCGCTTTCGCCTCCGACCAGGTGCGCCGGCTGATCGGCGGCTGCCCCCAGGACCCGCACATCTTCGACGCCACCGTCCGCGACAACCTGAAACTGGCCCGCCCGCAGGCCAGTGACGCCGAACTGGCCGACGCCGCCGCCCGCGCCCGGCTGCTGCCGTGGATCGAGTCGCTGCCCGACGGCTGGGACACCCATGTCGGCGCCCGCGGCGCCCGCATGTCCGGCGGCGAGCGCCGCCGCCTGGCGCTGGCCCGCGCCCTGCTGGCCGACCCGGCCCTGATGATCCTGGACGAGCCCACCGCCCACCTGGACCGGCCCACCGCCGCCGCGCTCACCGCCGACCTGCTGCGCGCCACGCAGGGCCGCACCACCCTGCTCATCACCCACGACCTGACCGGCCTGGAGGAGATCGACGAAATCGTCGTCCTGGACGCCGGCCACGTCGTCCAGCGCGGCACCCACGCCGAGCTGCTCGCCCGCCCCGGCCTCTACCGCACCCTGTGGCGGTGCTCCGCCCCGGACGCCTGCGCCGTGCCGTGACCCGGGACATCCGCGGCGCAGGCCCCCGGCCCTCAGGCCGGAGCGGGCCGTCCAGCGGCTCGGCCGGCGTCGGCGCCCGATGCGCCGCCCGCCGGATGACGGCCGTTCCCCGTGTCCCTCAGGGGGCGGCCGGCGATGCGGGCCAGCGGTCTTCGATGTGGCAGCGGATGAGAGCGGCGTGCGACAGCGGGGCCGACAGGTCGGTCACGTCCCCGTTGGTGGTGTAGTCCAGCAGTACGACGTCGCCGCGGGAGCTCAGCTCCTTCAGGCGGTCCATCAGGTCGGCGACGCGGTGCTCCAGCACCCAGCGGTAGGACGGCAGGTAGATCTGCCGGCGCGCCTGCTCGTACGGCAGCAGGACCTCGCCCGTCAGCCCCGCCCGGTGCCCGCGCACCGGGCCGTGCTTGCGGACGGTGCGCTTGAGCCCTTTCATCGTGGTGATTTCCAGCTTGGCCGGGTCGACATCGGCGTTGGCGAACACCTTCAGCGCCTGCCAGATGCCCTCGACCGACTGGGCGGTGACGCCGGGGGAGAACGGCACGGGAATGCCGCCGTGCGGGTAGAACGGGCTGAACCTCACCCACGGTCGTTCGGCGCGGGAGGTGACGTCCAGGATCAGCGCACCGGGATGGGCCGCCTCGATGGACGCCCTCGCCCGGCGCCGGTTCGCCACATGAATCGCCATCGGGGCACCTTCTCGCCGAGGAACCGAGCCTTTTCCGCCACGCCGCTCCCCGGGGGCCGCAAGCCGTGCCCTCGTGGCCCGCGGCGCCGTCCCCGAACGCGACGTCACCCGTCCCGAACCGCGGAAACAACGTGCTGAAAAGGCTCGCCGAGCGGGGGCATTCTCTCCGGCGCCACCGACATTCCGCATGCCCTTCAAGGGTGGGGTTAGCTTAGGCTAGCCTAAGATCGTGTTGACTCCGGTGCGCGAGGCCCCCCTGCGCGACGACCCCCCGCAACCCGCCGTGGCCGGGGCGTTGCGGCGCGGCCGGGTGGCCGGGTTGTTCCTGCTGGCCGGGCTGCTGGTGCTGATCGTGATGGCGAGTTTCGCGATCGGGGCCGAACGCGTCCCCCTGAGCCGGGTGCTGCCGGGGATCTTCGAGCCGGACGGGTCGCAGAGCGCGCTGATCATCCAGGAGATGCGGCTGCCGCGCACCCTGCTGGGGCTGGCCGTGGGGGCCTCGCTGGGGCTGGCGGGCGCGCTGATGCAGGCGCTGACCCGCAACCCGCTGGCCGAGCCGGGGGTCCTGGGGGTCAACGGAGGCGCCGCGCTGGCGGTGGTGCTGCTCATCTGGCTGGCCGACGTCGACCAGGTGCTGGTGTATGTGTGGGCGGCGTTCGCCGGGGCGGCCGGTGCGGTGCTGCTGGTGTACATGATCGGCTCCTATGGGCGGGCCGGCGCCACGCCGGGACGGCTGGTGCTGGCGGGGGCGGCGCTCAACGCGGTGTTCAGCGCGCTGACCAACGGGGTGATGCTGCTGGACCCGCACGGCTTCAACAGCTTCCGGTTCTGGCAGGTCGGCTCGCTGGCCGGCCGGGACCTGGCCACGCTCGCCCAGGTCGGGCCGTTCATGGCCGCCGGGGTGCTGCTGGCGCTGTCGCTGGCCCGGTCGCTGAACGTGCTGGCGCTGGGGGAGGAGGCCGGGCGGGCGCTCGGCGGCTCCCTGGGCCGCACCCGGGCGCTGGGGGCGCTGGCGGTGGTGCTGCTCAGCGGCGCGGCGACGGCGGCGGTGGGGCCGATCGCCTTCCTGGGACTGGCGGTGCCGTTCATCGTGCGCGCCCTGGTCGGCCCCGACCAGCGGTGGGTGCTGCCGTACTCGCTGCTGCTGGCGCCGGTGCTGCTGCTGGGCGCCGACATCGTCGGGCGGGTGGTGGCCCCGCCGGCCGAGCTGGAGACCGGGATCGTCACCGCGTTCCTGGGGGCGCCGATCTTCATCATGCTGGTCCGCCGCGGAAGGATGCCCAAGCTGTGAGCCGGGTGGTGCGCGCCGGGACGCTGTCGGTGCGGTGGCAGCCGCGTTCGGCGCTGGTCGGCGCCGGGGTGCTGGCCGTCGCGCTGGCGGCGTCGGTGCTGGTGATCGGCACCGGGGAGTTTCAGATCGCACCCGGGGAGGTGGTGCTGACGCTGCTCGGCCGGGGCGATCGGGCCAGTGAGTTCATCATCACCGAGCTGCGGCTGCCGCGGGCGGTCACCGCCCTGCTGGCCGGGCTGGCGCTGGGGATGAGCGGGGCGATCTTCCAGAGCATGTCCCGCAACCCGCTGGGCAGCCCCGACCTGATCGGTTTCACCGCCGGCGCCTCCACCGGCGCGCTGCTGCAGATCCTGGTGCTGGGCGGCGGCACCGCCGCGATCGTGGCCGGGTCGGTGACCGGCGCGGTGGGCACGGCCGCCGCGGTGTACCTGCTGTCTTACCGGGGCGGCGGGGTGAGCGGGCAGCGCCTGGTGCTGGTCGGCGTGGGGGCGGCGGCGATGCTGCAGGCGCTGAACTCCTACCTGATCACCCGGGCCGAGCTGCGCGAGGCGTACGAGGCGGCGTTCTGGCTGACCGGCAGCCTCAACGGCCGCGGCTGGGAGCACGTGGTGCCGCTGGGGTGCGCGCTGGCCGTGCTGGTCCCGCTGGCGCTGTCGCAGTCGGGGCGGCTGCGCATGGGCGAGCTGGGCGACGACGCCGCCCGGGCGCTGGGCGTGCCGGTGCAGCGTTCCCGGGCGGTGCTGGTGGTGGCCGGGGTGGGCCTGGTCGCGGCGGCGACCACGGCGGTGGGCCCGATCCCGTTCGTGGCGCTGGCGGCCGCCCCGCTGGCCCGCGCCCTGACCCGGTGCACCGGCCCGCACCTGCTGTCGGCCGGGCTGATGGGCGCGGCGCTGCTGGCCGTCGGCGACCTGATCTCGCTGAAGCTGCCGGTCCCGGTGCCCGTCGGCGTGGTCACCGGGGTGCTGGGCGGCCTTTACCTGGCCTGGCTGCTGGCCCGCACGGGCCGGAGGGGGGCCATTTGAGCATGGGACGAAGGCCCGATGGGCGGGCACCGGCGCCCGGGAGCGCCGGGGACGGAAGCGGGGAGCGGCGTATGAGCCGGTTGCGGGCGCAGGATCTGACGCTGGCCTACGAGCAGCGGGTGATCGCCGAGCACCTGGGGGTGGAGATCCCGGACGGCTCGTTCACCGTGATCGTCGGGCCGAACGCCTGCGGCAAGTCGACACTGCTGCGGGCGCTGTCGCGGCTGCTGCGGCCCCGGGCGGGCGCGGTGTACCTGGACGGGGAGCAGATCACCGCGCTGCCGGCCAAGCAGGTGGCCCGCAGGCTCGGCCTGCTGCCCCAGCAGCCGCTCACCCCCGACGGCATCACCGTCGCCGACCTGGTGGCCCGCGGCCGCTACCCCTACCAGCGGCTGCTGCGCCAGTGGTCGCGGGAGGACGAGCGCGCGGTGGCCGAGGCGATGGCGGCGGTCGGGGTGAGCGACCTGGCCGACCGGGTGGTGGACGAGCTGTCGGGCGGGCAGCGCCAGCGGGTGTGGCTGGCGCTGGTGCTGGCCCAGCAGACCCCGATCCTGCTGCTGGACGAGCCCACCACGTTCCTGGACATCGCCCACCAGATCGAGGTGCTGGACCTGTGCGCGCGGCTGCACGAGGAGGGCCGCACGCTGGTGGCGGTGCTGCACGACCTCAACCAGGCCTGCCGGTACGCCACCCATCTGATCGCCATGCGCGACGGCCGGATCGTGGCCCAGGGCCGTCCCGCCGAGATCGTCACCGCCGAGCTGGTGGAGCGGGTCTTCGGGCTGCCCTGCCAGATCATCGAGTGCCCGCAGACCGGCGCCCCGCTGGTGGTGCCGATGGACCGGCGCCGGGCGTTGACGCCCGAAACCCTCTGAATTAGGTTAGCCTTACCTAAGTTCAGAGGGGGCGTTCTGTGCTGACCAGGGAAGAACTGCACCAGTCGCTGACCCAGGTGCTCGGTGAGCAGGTCGACCCGCATGACAACCTCATCGAGCTGGGCATGGACTCCATCAGGCTGATGAGCCTGACCGGCCGGCTGCGCAAACGCGGCATCGAGATCACCTTCGCCGAGCTGGCCGAACGCCCCACCCTGGCGCAGTGGTGGGAGCTGCTGGCCGAACGCGGCGCGCTCGCCCCCGCCGCCGAGCCCGAGGCGCCCCAAGAGCCCGCGGCCGACGCGCAAGAGCCCGACGGGCCGTTCCCGCTGGCGCTCATGCAGCACGCCTACTGGATCGGCCGCGACAGCGAACAAGAGCTCGGCTCGGTCGCCGCCCACCTGTACGTGGAACTGGACGGCCGCGACATCGACCCCGGGCGGCTGGAGAAGGCGGTACGGGCCCTGGTCGAGCGGCACCCCATGCTGCGGGTGGCGATCTGCGACGACGGCACCCAGCGGGTGCTCCCCGAACGCCCCGGCCCGGCGATCACCGTCCTCGACCTGCGGCGGGCCGCCGACCCGCAGGCCGAGCTGGAGCGGGTGCGCCGGGAGATGTCCACCCAGCGGCTGCCCATCGACACCGGCAAGGTCTTCGACCTGCGGCTGAGCCTGCTGCCGTCCGGCACCGCCCGGCTCCACCTGGATGTGGACATGGTCGCCGCCGACGCGATGAGCTACCGCACCATGCTGGCCGACCTGGCCGCCCTGTACGAGGGCGAGACGCTGCCGCCGCTGCGCTACAGCTACGCCCGCTACCTGGCCGCCGACCCCCGCGCGCAGGCCCGCGAACGCGACCGCGCCTGGTGGGCCCAGCGCCTGGCCGACCTGCCCGGCCCGCCCGAACTGCCGGTCGTCCCCAAGCCCGGCCACCGGGTCGTCCGCAAGCACCACTGGCTGTCCCCGGAGGGCAAGCGGCAGCTCATCACCCGCGCCCACCGCGAGGGCGTCACCCCCGCCATGGCGCTGGCCACGATCTTCGCCGAGGTGATCGGCGCCTGGTCGGCCACCCCGCGCTTCATCCTCAACCTGCCGCTGTTCCACCGCGAACCCGTCCACCCGGACGTGGACAAGCTGGTCGGCGACTTCACCGGGTCGATCCTGCTGGAGATCGACCTGACCGAGGAGCTGCCGTTCGTCGAACGCGCCCGCGCCGTGCAGGCCAAACTGCACACCGCCGGCACCCACAGCGACTACTCCGGCCTGGAAGTGCTGCGCGACCTGTCCCGGCAGCGCGGCGAGCAGGTGCTGGCCCCCATCGTCTACACCAGCGCGCTGAATCTGGGCGAGCTGTTCGACGAGCGCGTCCGCGCCCTCTTCGGCGAACCGGTCTGGATCATCTCCCAAGGCCCTCAGGTGCTGCTGGACGCCCAGGTCACCGAGGTCTCCAGCGGGCTGCTGCTGAACTGGGACGTGCGCGAGCCGGCCTTCCCCGAGGGCGTGGCCGACGCCATGTTCGCCGCCTACACCGACGCCGTCACCCGCCTGGGCGCCCCCGACGCCGACTGGAGCCGGCCGCTGCGCATCCAGGCGCCCCCCGAGCAACTGGAGATCCGCAAGCGGCTCAACGCCCGGCCCGCCCCGCCCTCGCGCACCCTCATCGAAGGCTTCTTCGCGAACGCCCGGCACAACCCGCAGGCCCCCGCCGTCCACTGGGACGACGACGGCACCCTCACCTACGGCGAACTGGCCGACCGGGCGCTGCGCGTCGCCGGGCACCTGGTGGCCCAGGGCGTCCGCCCCGGCGACCGGGTCGCGATCGAACTGCCCAAGGGCCCCGACCAGGCCGTGGCCGTCCTCGGCGTGCTGGCGGCCGGCGCCGCCTACGTGCCGATCGGCGTGGAGCAGCCCCCCGCCCGCCGCGAGAAGATCACCAAGACCGCGCAGATCGCGCTCTCCCTCACCCCCGCCGCGCTGACCTGGGCGCTGGCCCAGGCCCAGCCGCTGGCCGAACCGGTGCCCATCACTCCCGGCCAGGTCGCCTACGTGCTGTTCACCTCCGGCTCGACCGGCGAGCCCAAGGGCGTGGAGGTCTCCCACCGGGCCGCCATGAACACCATCGGCGACCTGATCGAACGGTTCTCGCTCGGGCCGCGGGACGTCTCGCTGGGCATCTCGGCCCTGGACTTCGACCTGTCGGTGTTCGACCTGTTCGCGCTGTGGACGGCCGGCGGCGCGGTGGTCATCCCCGCCGAGGAGGAGCGCAAGGACGCCGCCCGCTGGGCCGAACTGGTGGCGCGCCGGTCGGTGACCGTCCTCAACTGCGTCCCCTCGGTGCTGGAGATGCTGCTGCAGACCGGAGGGGACGTGCGCAGCCTGCGGGTGGTGCTGCTGGGCGGCGACTGGGTCGGCGTCCACCTGCCGGGGATGCTGGCCGAACGCGCCCCCGGATGCCGGTTCGTGGCGCTGGGCGGCACCACCGAGACCGCCATCCACTCCACCGTCCAGGAGGTCTCCGGCCCGGTCCCCGAGGACTGGCACGCCGTCCCCTACGGGGTGCCGCTGCGCGGGGTGGCCTGCCGGGTGGTGGACGAGCAGGGCCGCGACCGCCCCGACTGGGTGCCCGGCGAGCTGTGGATCGGCGGCGGAGGCGTCGCCGAGGGCTACTGCGGCGACCCCGAACGCACCGCCGACCGCTTCGTCACCCACGAGGGCGTGCGCTGGTACCGCACCGGCGACATGGCCCGCTACCGCCCCGACGGCACGTTGGAATTCCTCGGCCGCCGCGACCACCAGGTCAAGGTCCGCGGCTTCCGCATCGAGCTCGGCGAGATCGAGGCCGCCCTGGAGAGCCACCCGCGGGTCCGCCGCGCCGTGGCGCTGCTGGCCGGCTCCCGCCTGGCCGCCGCGATCGTGCCCGCCTCCGGTGAGGTGGACCGCCAGGAGCTGCAAGACCACGTCCGCGACCTGCTGCCCCCGCACATGGTCCCCGAACTGCTGGTGCGGGTGGAGGAGCTGCCGCTGACCGCCAACGGCAAGATCGACCGCAAGGCCCTCACCGCCCTGGCCGCCGCCGAGGCCGGCGAGGCCGCCGCGACCTACGTCGAACCCACCACCGCCCTGGAAAAGGTCATCGCCCGCACCATCGGCGAGGTCCTGGGCATCGAGCGCGTGGGCGCCGAGGACGACTTCTTCGCCCTGGGCGGCGACTCCGTCCTGGCCACCACCGTCGTCGCGCGCCTGCGCGAGGCCCTCGACACCACCTCCCTGCCGGTGCGCGTGATCTTCGCCCAGCGCACGGTCTCCCGCATCGCCCGCCGCTTCACCGAACTGGAGGAGACCCCCGGCCGCCTGGAGGCCGTCGCCGACATCTGGCTCACCGTCGCCGACATGACCGACGAAGAGGTGGAGGCCCACCTGTCCGGCTCCGCCTGACAAAAAACGCCCCTCGGCGCCGGAACGGGACCCCCGGCGCCGAGGGGATGCCTCTCGCCCAGGGGCGCCGTGGTCCGCCGATGAGCCGGGGATCATTCCCCGTCCGCTCCCGTCTGAGGAGGCGTCGAGTCGGCGCTTCCCCGCGGGCGTCCGGTCGGCCGCCGGCAGGTTCTAGGGACGTTGCGTTCACGGGAACGGCCTGAGCGGCAGGTCTGTCGCCCAAAACGCTCGCGTGGGCTTCGCGCGGTCGACGCCGGGGCGGCGTGTCACAATAGGGGCGTCAGAACCCAACAGGAGTTCGTCGGCGCCTGGTAGGTCGGTGGAGCGCGCCGGCGTGCTCGCCTGGTCGCGAGCACGGTCGGCTCTGCTCCGCGCGGTGTCGCGTCCGTGCTTCGAGACCGGGACGGCTCGAAAGGACCGACCGAATGCCCACCGACCGGTTCGAACTCGCAGGCGACTACGTTCCCGACCCCGAACGAGAGATCACGGCCCTCCTCGACGGCTTCTTCGGCTTTTTCGCCGCCCACGGCATCTCCGCCGAACTCATCGGTGCCATGCGGGCACGGCACGAGGAGCTGCAGCAGACGAACGCGCATCTGATCGTGGACGAGCCCGCACGCCACAACCTCCGCATCACCCTCGCGGTGACGGCGGCCTACCGGACGCTGCGATCGCACCTGGGCCGCCCGGCCGCCATCGAAGCGGTGCGGCGGGCACTGGCCGAGCCGCTGGGCGCGGCGATTCGCGAAGGCACCAGAGCGATGCTGGACGCCGCGCCGGACCCGTTCGCCGCCATGGTGGCGCTGTGCAAGACCCGCGAGGAACACGCCTTCGGCAAGGGCTTCACCTTCCATCGCGCCGACGACGACCGCCACTACCTGTTGGAGGTCCGCCGCTGCTTCTACCACGAGGTGCTCGTGGCCAACTCCGCCCCAGAGCTGACACCGGTGCTGTGCGCGTTCGACGCCAACTGGATCGAGGCGATCGACCCTGCACGGGACGGCTTCCGCTTCGAACGCACCACCACCATCGGCCTGGGCGGAACCCACTGCCCGTTCCACTTCATCCGAACCGGCGACACGGACAGCTGATCCGGCCTGGTTTCCTCTGAACGCCATCCCCATGCCACCGGCGTGCTTTCCCGGACGGGAACCGCACCAGCCGGATGACGCGGATACTGCGACCCGCGCGTCCGATCCGGCAGGGACACGGGATCGTCCACCCTGTGCTTGGACGACCCTTGAACGCAGGCTGTGCGCGTGGTCGGCTGTGGCTCTCCCCGTTGCAGCCGACCGTGCTCGGCGCGCGGCCCACCAAGTTGAATCCGCAAGAGCGGAAGCTGCCGAGGCTTACGGGAGCCACTGAACCCTTTTCAACACGTGGCCTCAGGCGCCGGAGACGGGAGCCCGATGATGTCCGGCACTGGAGCGTTGTAGGTCATGGCAGCCTCTCTGACCGCGACGCCCCGTCTCGGCCTACGGGGACGGCGTGTTGGAGGAGGCTCAGCGGTCCGGGATCCTGGGAGTCAGGAGATTCAGGAGGCAGGGTGTCGATGAGTCGACAGGCCGGCCGAGGGGTGACCGTCGCGTCCTTCAACACGCGCGGGCTGCCGCTCTTTGGATCGAATCTGGCCGAACGCTACCGAGCGATCGCGGCTTTCTTCGAATCCTCTGACATTGACGTGGTCAACTTTCAAGAAGTCTTCACCCACCGCCATTTGAGGCTGCTGTCGGCGGGGATGCCTTCTTTCCGGCACCTGGCCTACCGGCGTGCACTGGTTGGGCCTGCCGGCGGCCTGGTGACCTTGTCGCGGCTGCCTACGGGCAAGTCCGGGTATCGGCGCTTCCCTCTCCTCCCGTCCTCGCCCGGCCTTCCCCGCACCGTCCGTTTCAAGGCGGCCCTGAAAGGGGCGTTGATCACTCCTTTGAGGGATCAGGGAGTGTGCGTCATCAACACGCATCCCGTGGCCAACGGCGACGGCGACTGGTCGGATGCCAACCGATTCCGCCCGCTGCAGCAAGGTCAGCTCACCGCTCTGGCACGCCTCGTCCAGGAAATCGAGGACCCGGTGGTCGTATGCGGCGACTTCAACGTGGCCAGGGACAGCACTCTGCACCGGGATTTCCTCGCCGCCACCGGATTGGTCGACGCCTTCGCCGGCAGTTGCCCTCCGACCTTCCATTCCGCTTACCTGAAGCCCGGGCAGCGGCCGCATTGCATCGATTTCATCCTTGTCGCCAAGTCGATCGGGGTCGAAAGCACAGGGACTCTCTTCACCGACCGGGAACCACTGGCCGGCGGACCGTCCTACCTGTCCGATCACATCGGGCTGTACGCCCGGCTGTGTCCGAAGCGTTAGCCTTCCATATCGCAGCTTGTCTGCCCTCGGCTCCTGACAGCCGGGTTCCGCCGTCCTGCTCGATCAGCATGCCGTTGTCGTCGATCGTCACGGCGATTTCGTCGAAATCGACGAATGGCAGTCGCAGTGCCGCGGTCAAGGTCAGCGGGTCGTGCTGCATCGTCTGCGGGTAGAAGCGGGCAAGGGAACGTTCGAGCTGAGCGGCCAGGATGCCCGCCCACGTGGGGACCGAAGGGGCGCTGAGGGTCTGGTAGAGAGGGCTGGCGGGGTCGATGCCGATCTCAGAGGTCCAGGTCACGTCCCTGGTGACGAACTCCGGCGTCTTCAGGCGCCCCTCGGCGACGGCCGCCAGGACTCGGCGGGCGGCCGGCAATCGGCGGTATGCGAAGTCAGTGGTGCCGATCGTCAGGTGCGAAGACGTCCCCTGGACCCCGACCGCGCTTCACCGGCCGGTCGAGGACCCCGAACACGCCGGCGAGAAAGTGCTAGAGCGTGTCGTCAAAGGAATCGCGCAGGGCCTACCGGGCGCCGCGATGCCCGCGGTGCGTCGGCGGAGCGTCGCCGGACGCGACCGGGCCGGGGTCGGCCCGGGGGCTTTGACGACAGGTCCTAGGGGCGTGAGGTGATCTGCTGGACGGCCCAGGCGTTGCCGTCGGGGTCGGTGAAGTGGATGAAGCCGACGTTGTCAAGGTCGTCGTCCTCCCGGGCGGGGCGGGCGCCGGTCGGGCTCACCACCTGGACCTCGCTGACCTCGACGCCGCGCTCTGCCAGCCGGGCGCGGGCCGCCCGGACGTCGTTGACGACCAGTTGCAGGCCCTTCAGCGAGCCGGGGGCCATCTCCGTGAGGCCCTCGCCGATGACGATCGAGCAGCCGGACCCGGGCGGGGTGAGCTGAACGATGCGTTTGCCGTCGAAGCCGTTGATGTCGTGGTCGACGTTGAAGCCGACCTTGTCGGCGTAGAAGTCCTTGGCCTTGTCCACGTCGGAGACCGGGACGAGCACCACCTCGAGCGTCCAGTTCACCGGCTGTCTCCCTTCGGGATAAGGGGTCACCCCACGAAGGGATCGTACGTATGTTCGAAGATCCTTCTCCGGTGAACAGGGATGTCCGGGACGGGCGTGTCGTCCCGCTCAGGCGGTTTCGGGGCGCAGGGTGGCGGTGCGCAATCCGGTGAGGAAGACGGCCAGGATCAGGGCCAGCACGGCGCTGACGGCGCCGTAGACGACGATGGCGTCGCCGGGCGCCAGATAGCGGCCGAGGGCGCCGGCGCTCACCGAGCCCACGGCCTCGCCGGCGGTGTCCTGGGCCGACCACAGGGCGTTGACCCGGCCCAGGTAGCCGTCGGGGGTGTGGGTCTGGATCAGGCCGTAGCGCAGGATCTCCTCGATGGAGGCGACGAAGCCGTAGCCGAACAGGACCGCCACGGCCAGGGCCGGGTGGCGGGCCAGGCCCAGGCAGGCCAGGATCACGAAACCGGCGACGGAGGCGATCAGCAGGACCCGGCCGGGGGCGCGCAGGGCGCTGGTCCAGCCGCTGGTGACCGAGGCGAGCACCGCTCCGCAGGCCGGGGCGGCGTACAGCAGGCCGACCGTGGTGGGGCCGCCGCCGAGCTGCTCGGTGGCGAACGCCGGCATCAGCACGGGGATGCCGCCGGCCACCATGAACAGCAGGCCCAGCAGCATGAGCCCGCCCACGACCCGGTGCCCGGCCACAAAGCGCAGCCCGGCGCCGATCGCCCGCAACGGGTGCGCCGCCTCTGCGCCGCCGGTTTCCTCGTCCGCTTCGGTGTTCTGGGCGGCCGGAACGGCACCGCCGGAGCCGGCGGCCGCTTCGGCGGTCTCGCCGGTCTTGCCGAGCGCGCCGCTTTCGCCCGCCCCGGCGACGACGGGCGGGCCGCCCGGCTTGAGCGGGGGCAGGGCCGTCAGCAGCCCCAGGGTGCCGAACGTGCCCGCCGCGGCGGCGGTGTAGTTCCAGCCGACGCCGAACGCCGAGATCACCACCCCGCCCAGGGCCGGGGAGAGCATCGAGCCGAGCCGGACGGTCAGCGCGTTCAGTGCCCCGGCGGCCACCAGCTTGTCCGGGCCGACCAGGGCGGGGGTGGCGGCCAGCAGGGCGGTCAGGCTGATCCCGGTGGTCACCCCGTCCCAGGCGGCCAGCACGTACAGCGCGGCCAGCGAGGGGGAGGGCAGGAAGGCGTTCAGCGCCAGCAGCGCAAAGCCGATCCCGGCGGCGATGCGGCCGCGCAGCATCAGGGTGCGCCGGTCGTTGCGGTCGGCCATCACCCCGCCCCACAGCAGCCCGGCCAGCAGGGCGAGGCCGCCGGTGCCGGACACCGCGCCCACGTGCAGGGTGGAGCCGGTCATCTGGTGGACCTGCACCGGCAGCGCCACCATCAGCATCCCGATGCCGAAGACCGACACCGTCCGGGCGATGAACACGTTGCGGAACGGCCTGCTGGTGCGCAGCGGGCTGACGTCCAGGGCCAGGCGGCGGAGCATCGTCGGGGTTCTCCTCCGGGAAGGGAGTAGCTAAGGTTAGCCTATCCTTAGTGAATCTCCAGCGGAGAGGGCAGACCGTGCGTCGCACCCTGATGAACGGAAAGATCCACCGCGCCACCGTGACACAGGCGAACCTGCACTATGTGGGTTCCCTGACGATCGACGCGGACCTGATGGCCGCCGCCGACATCGTCGAAGGAGAACAGGTCCAGGTCGTCGACGTCACCAACGGGGCCCGGCTGGTCACCTACGCCATCACCGGCGAGGCCGGCAGCGGGGTCATCGGGATCAACGGCGCCGCGGCCCACCTGGTCAAGCCGGGCGACATGGTGATCATCATTTCCTATGTCGCGCTGACCGAGGAGGAACGCCGCTCGCACCGCCCCAAGGTCGTCCACGTGGACGAACACAACCGCATCGTCGCGCTCGGGGACGATGCGGCCGAGCCCGTGCCCGGCGTGCCGGCCCAGCTTGCGGGGCGCTGAGCGATGGAAGGCTTCACCCCCTGGCCGGAGGAGCTGGCCGCGCGCTACATCGCCGAGGGCTACTGGGGCGACCACGTGCTGGGCGAGGTTCCCCAAGGCGACCCCGACCGCGTCGCCCTGGTCGCCGGAGATGAGCGCCTGACCTACGCCGAGCTGGAGCGGCGCATCGACCGCACCGCCGCCGGCCTGCACCGCCTGGGCATCCGGCGCGGCGACCGGGTGGTGCTCCAGCTGCCCAACACCGCGTCCTTCGTCATCGTCTTCCTGGCGCTGATGCGCCTGGGAGCGCCCCCCGTGCTGGCCCTGCCCGCCCACCGGCACAGCGAGATCGGCTACCTGTGCGAACTGGCCGAGGCCAAGGCCTACATCATCCCCGACCGGCACGCCGGCTACGACTACCGCGAGCTGGCCCGCTCCCTCGGCGGCGTGGAGCACGTCATCGTCGACGGCGAGGCCGCCGAGTTCACCCCCCTGGCCGAGCTGGACGCCGACCCCATCCCGTTGGAGCGGCCCGACCCGGCCGACGTGGGCCTGTTCCTGCTGTCGGGCGGCACCACCGGCCTGCCCAAACTGATCCCCCGGACCCACCGCGACTACGTCTACAACCTGACCGCCAGCGCCGAGGTCTGCGGCTTCACCTCCGGCACCGTCTACCTGGTGGTGCTGCCGGCCGCCCACAACTTCGCCCTGGCCTGCCCCGGCCTGCTGGGCACCCTGTCGGTCGGCGGCACGGTCGTGCTGGCCCCCTCCGGCTCCCCGGACGCGGCGTTCCCGCTGATCGAACGGGAACGCGCCACCGTCTGCGCGGTCGTCCCCCCGATCGCGCTGCTGTGGCTGGACGCGGCCACCTGGTCGGAGGAGGACCTGTCGTCCCTGCAGCTGCTGCAGGTGGGCGGCGCCAAACTGGCCACGGAACCGGCCTCCAAGATCCCCGGGGTCCTCGGCTGCAAGCTGCAGCAGGTCTTCGGCATGGCCGAGGGCCTGCTCAACTACACCCGCCTGGACGACCCGCCCGAGCTGATCGAGACCACCCAGGGCCGCCCGCTGTCCCCGGCCGACGAGATCCGCGTGGTGGACCCCGACACCGGCGAGGACGTCCCCGAAGGCGAGGTCGGCGAGCTGCTCACCCGCGGCCCCTACACCCTGCGCGGCTACTACAAGGCCCCCGAGCACAACGCCCGCTCCTTCACCGCCGACGGCTTCTACCGCACCGGCGACCTGGTGCGGCGGCTGCCGTCCGGCCACCTGGTGGTGGAGGGGCGCCACAAGGACCAGATCAACCGGGGCGGCGAGAAGATCGCCGCCGAGGAGCTGGAAGGCCACCTGATCGCCCACCCGGCCGTCCACGACGCGGCGGTCGTCGGCGTGCCCGACCCGGTCATGGGCGAACGCACCTGCGCGTTCCTCGTCGCCCGCGGCACCCCGCCCACCCTGCGGGAGGTGAAGGAGTTCCTGCGCGACCGCGGAGTGGCCGACTACAAGTGGCCCGACCGCATCGAAGTGGTCGACGCCTTCCCCCGCACCCCCGTCGGCAAGATCAGCAAGAAGGCGCTCCTCGCCATGCTGGACAAGGCCTAGCCGAAGGGCACGGACCGGCACAGGCAGCGGCCCCCGGCGCGCTCGCCGGGGGCCGTTTCATTCCAGTCCGCTACTTGGCGCGATGGCATGGCCCACGTGGGAGATCGGCGCGCGGGCATACCATCGGTGAATGGCGACGCGGCTCGTGCAGATTCACATGAAGGCCCATGACGACTCTGCGCTCGGCCGGTTCTGGGCGCAGGCGCTCGGCTGGAGCCTCTCCAGCGAGGGGCCCGGCGTGACCAGCCTCGAGCCCGAAGGCTTCGCCTATCCCGACCCCACCGCCGTCTGCATCGACATCGTCGCCGACCCCAGTCCCAAGACGGTGAAGAACCGCGTGCACCTCGACCTCGCCACCACCTCGGCGGCCCACCAGGCGGACCTGGTCGCGCGTCTGGAAAACCTCGGCGCGACACCCGTCGACATCGGCCAGGGTGACGTCCCGTGGACGGTGCTGGCCGACCCGGAGGGCAACGAGTTCTGCGTGCTGGAACCCCGCCCGGTGTACCGGGACACCGGACCGGTCGCCGCGGTGGTGGTCGACTGCACCGATCCGCGGGCCATGGCCCGCTTCTGGGGCGAGGCGATGGACTGGACCGTGCACGTGGTGACCGACGAGTGCGCGGTGCTGCGTTCCGCCAAGGGCGTCGGCCCGTACCTGGAGTTCCTCCGCACGCCCGACGCCAAGACCGCAAGGAACCGCATTCATCTCGACCTGCGCCCCTACCCCGGTGACGACCAGGCGGCGGAGGTGGACCGGCTGCGGGCGCTCGGCGCCGTCGACATCGACATCGGCCAGGGCGACGTCCCGTGGACGGTGCTGGCCGACCCGGAGGGCAACGAGTTCTGCGTCCTCACCCCCATGTGAAGCAGACCCCGGTCTCGGTGCCGTCGCTTTCGCCGCTGAGAGACGCGGAAGCCGTCGGAGCCCCGCTTTTCGCGTTCCCGTAGGCCGCCTGCGGCCCTGCCGTGGCGAGGACAGCGGACGGAACCACAGCGGTGGATCGGATACCAGATGCGCTGCGACGGCGGAGCGTGCGCATGAACGTCCGATCGTCCGCCCGGACTGCGGAGGTAGCGACAGAGCAGGACAGCGGGCCGCTGCGCGCGGTGGAGAGCGGACGGCCGGCGGTGCCGGTCGCCGTGAGCGGCACCGCCGCCGCCTTCGACGCCAGAGGCCGGGCGCCGGCGTGGGGACCCGCCGACCAGACCCGCGTCTTCCTCGGTCGAGGTCCCGCCGTCCCAGGAGGAGGACACGCCGTTCGTGCGGTTCGGCGCCTGGGTGCCGGCTCTGTCGCTGCTGATCGTCCTGGCGGCGGCCGCGGCGTGGACGGCCGGACGGCGCCGGAACCCGCCCGCCCCTCAAAGGCCCGGTCCCGCCCGGGGAACGGCTGCGATCGCCGGACCGCGCCGCCGGCGCCGTTCATGATGGGACCATGCGGCAGGAACCGGACCCCGGCGAGGACTTTCTGGACGCCCTCGCCGGGCGGCTGACCGGCATGCCGGGACGGCCGGTGGCGGTGGACCTTTCCGCCGAGGACGCCTGGGAACTGGTCACGCGCCTCGACAGCGCCCTGGACGCCGACGGCGTCCAGACGCGGATGGTGCTGGGCGCGGCATGCCCGACGACCACCGAGGCCATCGCCCAGTTCGTCACGGCCATGCAACTTCCCTACCGGGCGAGCCGAAGCTGGGAGGACTTCCTCGGCGAGCTCGGCGAACGCCCTGTCTCGCAGCGGCAGTGCCTGGTGGTGACCGACGCCTGCGCCCTGCTGCGGCACGAGAGCTTCGACAGGTGGCGGGAACTGGTCGGTGGCGTCTGCGGCGGTCCGTACTGCATGGGCGGCGGCTGGACCACCCTTGTCCTGGCAGACCGTGAACCCGCCTGGCGGGAATGGGTCTTCCGGTCGGCGGCCGACACCGCCCGCCGAAGCGGCTGGGAGCTGCCCATGTTGCGGGGGAGTGCCGGGGCGTCTGGCTTTCCCTAGCGGTATCCGGTCCGGAGCTGCTGTCGAGGGGGCGATGGCGGTGGCCGGGTTGGCCGTGGCGGGGCGAGACGTCTCGCTGGGCGGGGGCGGGTTCTGGGGGATCGCCGGAAGGCGATGGTGGTGGCGACTTTGGTCGAAGAAGGGTGGCCGATCGGCGGCTGCGCCGGTTCCGGGGAGGCGGCCATGGTGGGGGCATGAGTCGCGGGATGGGCCATGGCTGCTGAGCGCGTTTCCGGTGCCGGGGTGACCGTGGTGGGGCGTGCGCGGTGGGAGCGTGCGCTGATCTGGGGTGGGTTCCCGGTCGCGGGGGCGGTGCTGGGCGGGCTGGTGTGGCTGGTGGCCGGGTGGGTGGTCGCGCTGCGGTGGGTGCCGATGCGCGGGCCGTTCGAGCTGGTGGACTCCCTGCCCGACCTGCCCGCCGCGCTGGGCTGCATGGGGCTGGGCGCGGTGGCGGGTCTGGTGCTGGCCTTCGTGGCCGAACGCGAATACGTGACCGTGGCCGTCGGCGACGATCGGGTGGTCTGCGTTCGCGATGGCGCCGAGCGGTCGGTGCCGCGGGCGTCCGTCGGGGCGGTGTTCGTGGACGAGGGACGGCTGGTGCTGCTGGACCGCCGGGGCCGGGAGCTGCTGGTGTACTCGGCCCGGGAGGGCGCCGACCTGCCGGGCGCCGAGCGTCTGGCCAGGGCCTTCAAGGCGCACGGCTACCCGTGGTCGCCCGGCGGGGACCCGCACCGGGACGAGTACCGGCGCTGGGTGCCCGACATGCCCGGCCTGCCGTCGGGGGCGAACGCGCTGCTGCGCGCCCGGGCCAAAGCATTGGACAGCGGGGACGGGGAGGAGGCGGCGCAGCTTCGCGAGGAGCTGGGGCGGCTGGGCGTGGTCGTCCGGGAGGACGGCAAGAAACGCCAGTTCTGGCGCTGCGTCCCGCCGCCTTTGGGGTGAACCGGGCGTCCGGCTGCTGGGACGGCGAAGCCCGCCCCGCGCAGAACGCGCGGGGCGGGCGGTGGAGGAGGAGAGGTCCTTCAGCGCAGCGGGACGACGTAGGGGGCGACGCTGGAGAGCTTCTCGCAGGTCTCCTCGTACTCGCGGTCGGGCGTGGAGCCGGTGACGATGCCGGCGCCGGCGCGCAGCCACGCCCGCCCGCCCTGCTGGTAGAGGGCGCGCAGCACCAGGGCCGCATCCAGCGCCCCGTCGTGGGAGACCGCCAGCACCGCGCCCGAGTACAGGCCGCGCGGCTCGTCGAGGCGGGTGATGGCCTCGATCGCCTCGGGCTTGGGGATGCCGGAGGCGGTGACGGCGGGGAAGAGCGCTTCGAAGGCGTCCCAGCAGGTGCGGCCGGGGGCCAGCCGGCCGTGCACGCTGGAGCCCAGGTGCTGCACGCTGCCCCGCTCCTTGACCGTCATGAACCCGGTGACCTGCACCGTTGCGGGCGTGCAGACCCGGTACAGCTCCTGCTGCGAGGTGCGCACCGACACCGCGTGCTCGAAGATCTCCTTGGGGTCGTTTTCCAGTTCGCGCCGCCGGGCCGCGTCGGTGTCGGCGTCCAGGCCGAAGGCGCGGGTGCCGGCCAGCGGCTGGGTCATCACCGTGCCGTCGGCGCTGGTCTGCGCCACCACTTCGGGGCTGAAGCCGGTGGCCTGGAAGCCGTCCAGGTCGAGCAGGAACGAGCGGGCCGGGGTGTTGGCGGCCCGCCCGGCCAGGAAGGTGCCGACCACGTCCACCGGGAAGCCGATCGGCAGCCGCCGGGAGACGATGACCTTCTGGTAGAGCCCGGCGCCGATCTCCTCCAGCGCCTTGGCGACGCGTTCGCGGTAGTCGTCGCCGGTGCGCACGTCCACCGGGGACGGCACCGGCGCCGGACGCGGCGCGGGGTCGGCCAGCAGCCTGCCGACCTGCTCGACTTCGGCGGCGTCCGTCCCGGTCACCACGGCGCGGCCGACCGTTGCGCGCACCTGGAGGCGGGGGACGATGAGGTGCGCCAGCCTGGTCTGCGACCGGAGCGCCTGCGGGCAGGAGAATTCGAAGGCCACCCAGCCGTAGGCGTTCCAGGCCGGCCAGGGGGCCTCGGCGAACGCCTCCTGCAGCGCGGCCGCCGGGCGTCCCGACCAGGGGCGGACGGTTTCGGGGCGGCCCGCCCAGCGGGTGCGCACCGTCTGCGATTCCAAGGCCACCTCGCCCAGTGCGCCCCCGGCGAAAGTCCACTCACCCGGCCGTTCGTAAACGACGAAGTCCCTGAACAGCCCTGATTCCGCCAATTGGGCCATCAATTGCGGGGGGTCGGAAGTGACCTCGACCGTCAGTTCGGCCGCCTCCAGGCCGATCTCGTCCGTGCGCACACCGAAGGACACAGCAAACCCATCCTCTGCAGGATCGGACCGCTCCCGATCAACTTAGGTAAGGCTAACCTTGTGTGATTTTGATAGGCAAGGCTAACCTAACCAGCGTTTGCCACCCGGTCCTCAAGCGGGCCCCAACCGAAAGAGTTGAGCGTGCAGGAGCAGACGGCGGCACGACGACGGGAACTGATGCGGCGACTGATGGCCGAGCGCGGCATCGGCCGGGACACCTCCCGGATCGCCCCTCGCACATCGGACGGCCCGGCACCTCTTTCTTACGCGCAGCAGAGCATGTGGCTGCACCACCGGGCCTTCCCCGACAGCCCCGCCTACAACGTCTGCCTGCTGGTGCGCATGTCCGGCGACCTGGACATAAGCGCCCTGCACACGGCGCTGCGCGGCGTGGTCCGCCGCCACGCCATCCTGCGCACCACCTACGACGACGGCCCCGTCCAGCACATCCACGACGACGACTCCCTGGACCTGCCCGTCCGCGACTACCCCGGCACCGGCGCGGACGCCGAGGCATGGGCGCGGGCACAGGCGGGCCGGATCGCGGCCCGGCCGTTCGACCTGCGCACCGAACGCCCCATCCGGACCGAACTGCTGCGCCTCGCCCCCCGCGAGCACGGGCTGGTGGTGGTCATCCACCACATCGCCTGCGACGGCACCGTGTGGGGAACGATGTCCGGCGAACTGGCCGCGCTCTACCGCGCCGCGCTGACCGGCGAACCGGACGGCCTGGCCCCGCTGCCCATCCAGTACGCCGACTACGCGGCCTGGGAACAGCGGCGTCCCCTCTCCCAAGAAGACCTGGAGTACTGGCGGCGGCGCCTCGACCCGGCCCCCGAGCCGCTGGACCTGCCCACCGACCGGCCCCGCACCGCCACCGTCTCCGAAACCGGCGGACATCGGGTCCGCCGCTTCGACGACGCCGTCACCGCCGGCATCCGCGACCTGGCCGCCCGGGAGAACGCCACCCCCTTCATGGTGATGCTGGCCGGCTACGCCGCCCTGCTGCACCGCTACACCGGCGCCACCGACATCCCCGTCGGCTCCCTGGTGCAAAGCCGCGAACACGCCGAGACCCAGCCGCTGATCGGCCACTTCGGCAACACCCTGGTGCTGCGCACCGACCTGTCCGGCAACCCCACCTTCCGCGAGCTGCTGGCACGGGTCCGCCAGAACTGCACCGAAGACTTCGCCCACCAGGCCCTGCCCTACGACAAGATCGTCGAAGAGCTGCGACCGGCCCGCCCGCGCGGCCGCTCGCCCTACTTCGACACCATGTTCATGTACCTCGCCCACGAGATCGGCGAACTGGACCTGCCCGGCATCACCTCCTGGTGGACGCACATCCCCAGCGGCGCCGTCCACTTCGACCTGTCACTGGAGGCGTTCGCCCGCTCCCACGGCCTGGAAGTGGAGGCCACCTTCCGGCGCGAACTGTTCGACGACGAACGCATCGACGCGCTGCTGGCCCACCTGGAGACGCTGCTGCGCAGCGCCGTCACCGACCCCGGCCGCCGCATCACCGACCTGGAACTGCTCAGCGAGAGTGAGCGGCGGCAACTGGCGGAGTGGAACGCCACCGACCGGCCCGTCCCCGCCACCACCGTGGTCGAGCTGTTCGAACAACAGGCCGCCCGCACCCCCGACGCCATCGCCGTCGAAAGCGAAACCGGCACCCTCACCTACGCCGAACTGGACCGCCGCGCCTCCGGCCTGGCCGCGCTGCTGCGCGCCCGCGGCGCCGGCCCCGGCAAGGTCGTGGCACTGGCCCTGCCGCGCACCGGCGACCTGGTCGCCGCGGTGCTGGCCGTGCTCAAGTCCGGCGCCGCCTACCTGCCGCTGGACCTGGACCACCCGGCCGACCGCCTGGCCTACATGCTTCAGGACGCCGCCCCGCTGTGCACGCTGGCGACCGAGCAGACCCGCGCCGTCCTGCCCGACGACGCCGAGGTGCTGGTGCTCGGCGACCGGACGCCCGCCCCCGCCCCCTCCCGGCCCGTCACCGGCGACGACCTGGCCTACGTCATCTACACCTCCGGCTCCACCGGACGGCCCAAAGGCGTGGCCGTCCCGCACGCGGCGCTGACGAACTTCCTGCTGATGCAGCGGGAAGAACTCGCCCTGCGCCCCGGCGACCGCCTGGTCGCCGTCACCACCATCGCCTTCGACATCGCCGCCCTGGAGCTGTACGTGCCGCTGATCAGCGGCGCCACCGTCGTGCTGGCCTCCCGCAACGCCGTGCGCGACCCGGCCGCGCTGGCGGAACTGCTGGCCGACGCCACCATCGTGCAGGCCACCCCGTCCCTGCTGGGCTCCCTGGACCCGGCCGCCCTGCAAGGCCTGCGGGTACTGGTCGGCGGCGAGGCCCTGCCGGCCGCCCTCGCCGACACCCTCACCCGCGTCGCCTCCCGCGCCACCAACGTCTACGGCCCCACCGAGGCGACCATCTGGGCGACCTCCGCCGAACTGCCCTCCACCGGCATCGGCCGCCCCTTCTGGAACACCCGCGCCTACGTGCTGGACGCCTCGCTGCGGCCCGTCCCGCCCGGCGTCCCCGGCGAGCTGTACCTGGCGGGCGCCCAGCTCGCCCACGGCTACATCGGCCGCCCCGACCTGACCGCCGAACGGTTCGTCGCCGACCCGTTCGGCCCGCCCGGCACCCGCATGTACCGCACCGGCGACCTGGCCCGCTGGAGACGCGACGGGACGCTGGAATACCTGGGCCGCACCGACGACCAGGTCAAGATCCGCGGCTTCCGCATCGAACCGGGCGAAGTGCAGGCGGTGCTGGCCGCCCAGCCCGGCGTCGCCCAGGCCGCCGTGATCGTCCGCGAGGACCGGCCCGGCGACAAACGCCTGGTCGGCTACCTGGTGCCCGGCCCCGAAGGGCTGGACGAGACGGCCGTCCGCGCCGCCGCCGCCCGCGCCCTGCCCGAGTACATGCTGCCTTCTGCCCTGGTCGTCCTGGACGCCCTGCCCCGCACCGTCAACGGCAAACTGGACCGGCGCGCCCTGCCCGCCCCGCACCTGGAAACCGGCGGGCGCCGCCCCCGCGACGCCCGCGAAACAGCCCTGTGCGAACTGTTCGCCGAAGCACTCGGCGTGGACGAGGTCGGCATCGACGACGACTTCTTCGCCCTCGGCGGCCACTCCCTGCTGGCCGCCCGCCTGGCCGGCCGCATCCGCGCCGCCCTCGGCGCCGAATTGACCATCGCCGACGTCTTCGAAGCCCCCACCGTCGCCCAGCTGGCACCCCGCCTGGTGGAGGGCACCCGCACCCGGGTGCGCGACGTGACCCGGCCCGAGGTCGTCCCCGCCTCCGCCGCCCAGCGCGGACTGTGGCTGGAAGAACGCATGCACGGCCCGTCCGTCTCCTACACGGTGCCGCTGGGCGCCCGGCTGCGCGGCCCGCTGGACGTCGCCGCCCTGCGCGCCGCGTTCGGCGACGTGGTCGCCCGGCACGAGGCGCTGCGCACCCTGCTGGTCGAAGGCCCCGACGGGCTGCCGATCCAGCGCGTCCTGCCGCCCGGCGGGGAACTTTTCGAGGTCCGTGACCTGCGCGGACTGCCCGCCGACCAGGTCGCCGAGGCGGAGGCGCAGGCGGCGCGGCACCGCTTCCGCCTCGGCGTCGACCTGCCGATCCGGGCCACGCTGCTGCGGGTGGACGACGAGGCGTGGACGCTGATCCTGCTGCAGCACCACGCCGCCGCCGACGAATGGTCCTTCACCCCCCTGCTGGCCGACCTGTCCCGCGCCTACGCCGCCCGCGCACAAGGACGGGAACCCGACTGGGCGCCGCTGCCCGTCCAATACGCCGACTACACCGTCTGGGACGCCGCCCAAGACCACACCCACCAGCTCGACCACTGGGAACGGGCCCTGGCCGGGCTGCCGGAGGAGACCACCCTGCCACCGGACCGCCCCCGCCCGGCCGAGGCCGGCCACCGCGGCGACCAGGTGACCTTCCAGCTCCCGCTGGACGGGGTGCGCGAGCTGGCCCGCAGCACCGGCACCAGCGTGTTCATGGTGCTGCACGCGGCCATGGCGGCCGTGCTGCAGCGGGCCGGCGCCGGCGACGACATCGCCTTGGGCACCCCCATCGCCGCCCGCCCCGACGAGGACCTGGCCGACCTGGTCGGCGTGTTCGTCAACCTGCTGGTGCTGCGCACCGACCTGTCGGGCGACCCGACCTTCACCGAGCTGCTGCAACGGGTCCGCACCGCCGACCTGGACGCCTTCGCCCACGCCGACGTCCCCTTCGAGCAGGTCGTCGAACGGCTGGCCCCCGAACGGTCCCTGGCCCGCAGCCCGCTGTTCCAGGTGATGATCGTCCACCAGCGCCTGGCCGACGCCCGCCTGAAGCTGCCCGGCGTGGAGGCCGAGCCGTTCCTGCCGAAGACCGGCGGCGTCAAGTTCGACCTGGACGTCTACTTCGCCGAAGGCGACGACCGCATCGAGGGCGTGGCCGCCTACGCCACCGACCTGTACGACCGGGAAACCGTCACCGCCCTGTTCGACCGGCTCGCCGCCCTGCTCACCCGGGCCGTCCGCCACCCCGGCCGGCGCCTGTCGCAGCTCCTGCCGCCCTTCGACCACCCCGACACCGCCCGCGACTTCGGCGGCCGCACCGTCGCCGACCTGTTCGCCGAACAGGCCGCCCGCACCCCAAACGCCCCCGCCCTGATCCTGCCCGGCGGGAGCGGGCAGGCGGCGGCCACCGCGGAAAACGACCCGGCCGGCCGGTCGCCCCAGGACGTGGTGATCAGCTACGCCGAGCTGGACCGCCGGGCCGAGGAACTGGCCGACCGGCTGGCCGCGGCCGGGGCCGGACCCGAGCAGGTGGTGGCCATCGCCCTGCCGCGCTCGGCGGAGTTCGTCACCGCACTGCTGGCCGTGATCAAAACCGGCGCGGCCTACCTGCCGATCGACGTGACCTACCCGCAGGCCCGCATCGACCACATGCTGCAGGCCGCCCGGCCGTTGCTGGTGCTCGGCCGGGACGAACCCCCGGCCGACGCGCCGCCCCGCGAACGCGTCGAAATCCTGCCCGACCACCCCGCCTACGTGATCTTCACCTCGGGCTCCACCGGCACGCCCAAGGCGGTCGTCGGCACCCAGCGGGCCCTGGCCAACCGCCTGGCCTGGGGCCTGGACCTGGTCGAACCCGGCATGCGGGTGGCCAAGAGCTCCCCGGCGTTCATCGACGGCACCACCGAACTCCTCGGCGGCCTGCTCGCCGGCGACCCGGTGCTGATCGCCGACGACGCCACCGCCACCGACCCCGTGGCCCTGGCCGAACTCATCGACCGCTACCGGGCCCGCACCGTCACCGTCGTGCCGAGCCTGCTGGCCGCCCTGCTGGAAGCCGGCGACCTCGGCTCGGTCACCACCTGGATCAGCAGCGGCGAGGCCCTGCCCGCCGGCCTGGCCGACCGCATCGGCGCCCGCCTGATCAACCTGTACGGCTGCTCGGAGGCCGCCGGCGACAGCCTGATCGCCGAAGGCGCCGCCACCTTGCACCCCATCGCCAACACCACCGCCTACGTGCTGGACGACGCCCTGCGCGAAGTGGAGGTCGGCGAACTGTACCTGGCCGGCGACGGCCTGGCCCGCGGCTACCTGAACGACCCGGCCCGCACCGCCGAACGCTTCGTCGCCAACCCCTTCGGCCCGCCCGGCTCCCGGCTGTACCGCACCGGCGACCGGGTGCGCCGCCGCCGCGACGGCGGCCTGGAGTTCCTCGGCCGCGCCGACGACCAGATCAAAATCCGCGGCTTCCGCATCGAACCCGGCGAGATCGAAGCGGTACTGGCCGCCCAGCCCGGCGTCCGCCGCGCCGCCGTGACCGCCCACTCCGGCCGCCTGGTCGGCTACCTCGTCGGCGACGCCGACACCTCGGCCCTGCACGACCGCCTGCGCGAGCTGCTGCCCGACTACCTGGTCCCCTCCGACCTGGTCGTCCTGGACGAGCTGCCGCTCAACCCCAACGGCAAGATCGACCGCCGCGCCCTCCCCGAACCCGGCCGCACCGGCCGCGGACGCGCCCCCCGAACCGAGGCCGAACGCACCCTGGCCGCCCTGGTCACCGAACTCCTCGGCCGCGAGAGCATCGGCGCCGACGACGACTTCTTCCGCATCGGCGGCGACAGCATCAGCGCCGCCCTCCTGGTCGCCCGCGCCCGCCGCACCGGCCTGACCTTCACCGTCCGCGACGTCTTCCGCCTGCGCACCATCGCCGCCCTGGCAGAGGCCGCCCGGCCCGTTGAGACGGCCCCGTCCACCGGTGCACAGCCCGAGCCCGGGACCGCCGCCACCTCCGCCGGGGCCGATGGCGCAGCCGCCGCACCAGCCGATGCCTCGGCCGCCGGAACGGGCGGCCTGCCCGCCGAGCCGGCTGAAACGGGCAGCGGTGCCGGTGCCGCGCCTGGTGG
>ERZ777003.569-NODE-569-length-69659-cov-47.548129_pt1 | contig 69659 bp, 58 predicted proteins | sample MGYA00374956_ERZ777003 | MGnify/ENA primary metagenome ERZ777003 (study PRJEB29302, sample SAMN06268252) | bioreactor metagenome | isolation source: Joint BioEnergy Institute, California, USA | place: USA:Joint BioEnergy Institute, California, USA | collected...
GACGCCGACCGGGTGCACCTCTTCGACGCGGTTTCGGGGCAGCGGCTTTCGGCCTGAGTTGCTCTAGCCTCTGGACCGGCGGCCTCCGCCGGAATATTCTTGTAATGGATCGGCAACGGGCCGTCGACGGCGAGGCCGTGTGTGGTTCCGGCGCTGCGCCGGATGCCTGAACAAGCGTGAAAACCCTTCGTCAAGCTTTCTGAGGCAAGCTCAGCGAGGACAACACGGCTCTTGCGGGGCGGTCCGGCGCGGTCCGTGCGGCGAGGAGGGGCAGATGCGCATATATCCGGTAATCATCAGCGGCGGCGCTGGTTCTCGCCTGTGGCCACTGTCGCGCGATCTGCACCCTAAACCCTTCATCCGGCTGCCGGACGGCACGAGCCTCATCGGCCGAACCTATGCGCGTGCCGCGGCCCTGCCGGGCGTGGAACGAATCTTCACGGTCACAAACCGCGAGCTCCTGTTCTTGACCTCCGACATCTATGCGGAAAGGGGCGGGCCATCGCCCGAGAACGCGTTCCTGCTCGAACCTTTCGGGCGTGATACGGCCGCCGCGGTCGCGCTGGCGGCAAATCATGCAGCCGAAACGCTGGGAGCCGATGCCGTACTGCTCGTGCTGCCTTCGGATCACCTCATTCGCGATGAGGCGGCTTTCGCTGCGGCGGTCGAACGCGCTGCGGAACTGGCGGCGGACGGACGCATCGTCACCTTCGGCATCCGGCCGGAGCGGCCGGAGACGGGCTACGGATATATCGAAGCGGATGGCGAAGAAGTGCGGCGCTTCATCGAAAAACCGGATAAGAAGCGGGCCGCCGAATATGTCGCCAGCGGGAACACCTACTGGAATTCCGGCATGTTCTGCTTCAGCGCCGGCACGATGCTTAAGGCTATGGAAACCCATTGCCGCGACATCCTGGCCGGGGTGCGGGCGGCTCTTCAGGCCGCGCGCCGACTCGAAGCGGACGGACGCACGGTCATCGAGGTCGATGCAAAGGAATTCGAGGCCGTGCCCGCGATCTCGATCGACTATGCGGTCATGGAAAAAGTCGACAACGCGGCCTGTGTACCGGTGGATTGCGGCTGGTCGGACGTGGGATCCTGGGCGGCCATTTCCGAGCTGGTGGAAGCGGACGCAAGCGGCAACCGGCTGACGGGCGAGGCGTTGATCGAGGCGAGCCGGAACTGCTTCGTGCATTCGGAGGATCGCCTGGTCGGGCTAGTCGGCGTTTCCGATCTGCTGGTGGTCGATACGCCGGACGCGCTGCTTGTCGCGCACAAGGACAAGGCGCAGGAAGTCAAACGCCTCTATAATCGTCTCAAGGAAGGCAAGCACGATGCCGCGAAGCTGCACCGCACCGCGCACCGGCCCTGGGGCACCTACACCGTGCTTGAGGAGGGTGACCGCTTCAAGATCAAACGGATCGTCGTAAAGCCCGGCGCCACGCTCAGCCTGCAGGCGCATCATCACCGGTCTGAGCACTGGGTCGTGGTGAGCGGCACCGCGCTCGTCGTCAACGGCGATGAGGAGATCCTGCTGACCACCAACCAGTCCACCTATATTCCCTGCGGCTACAAGCACAGGCTGGCCAATCCGGGAATCCTGCCGCTGGTACTCATCGAGGTCCAGAGCGGCGATTATCTCGGGGAGGATGACATCGTCCGCTTCGACGATGTTTACGGCCGCTCCTGATCGCGTATCCGCTTATCGAAAATTTTCAGAAATTTTACTCCCGGCTATTTGTGTATAAGGAGTACGCTGGGTCAAAACGCGCATAACAGATCGAGACGCCACAACTTAGGGGCAATCACGATGCGCGACCGAAAACCCAGCAATGCCCGGCGGAAGCCATATGGCAGGCGCTGCGCACCAACCATACGCTGCGGCGCTTCTCCGGGCGGCTGATCCGCGTCACCAGAAAAGACTACTTCTTTTTCACGCAAGATGATCGAAGGTCTCGGGGCAGGCAGCCCTACCTTCGTGACCTGCGGCAAGAGCCCAGCCGGTCCTTCCCGCCCCCCGGGCCGGCTTCGCCCAAGGCCCCGTCCTGCCACACCTGTCAGGCGGGGCCTTGGCACCCTAACCTCCAAGGCCAGTGGAGCAATCGGGACAAAACCAGCGGCATGCCTTGCGCTGGCGCGTCATAGCCGGTCTTCCCGCCCCCCGGACCGGCTCTGCCCAAGGCCCCGTCTTGCCGCGCCTTCGGGTGCCGTCAGGCGGGGTCTTGGGACCCGCCCTCCAACGCCGATGGAGCAACTGGAATAAGCCGGCGGCACGCCTTGCACGCCGGCACCTCGTCGCCGGTCTTCCCGCCCCCCGGACCGGCATGCCCAAGGCCCTGTCCTGCCGCGCCTGCAGGTGCTGTCAGGCGGGCCTTGGGAACTCTCAAAGGCAAGCAGTGAGCCTTCGGCAAGGCCAGATTGCGAACGTTCCTTCGAGGCTCTGTTGCGCCGGAGCGCGGCAGGCTATCTATAGCGCCGCAGTCCCATGCACGCGGAAGGCTTCTATGAACCCGGTGAGCATCGCGCTCCTTGCAGTTTCGACCGTGATCTTTGTCGCTGCTGCCAGCTCCGCCAAGAACTGGGCCCTGTCGAACGGCAGCTGGTTCTGGCTCGCTGCGACGCTCGGTCTCTATACGCTGGGCAATCTGATCATGCTGCGCCTGATCAAGGATATCGGCATGGGCATTGCCCTCAGCCTTTCGGCCGTCGTTCAGCTTGTCGCGGTAAACGCGGTCGCGCTCTTCTTCTTCGGCGAGCGTGTCGCACCCGTTCAGGGAGCCGGGCTGGTGCTTGCGATCGTGGCGGTGGTGATGATCACACTGTTGCCGGGCCGATAATAGCGACCGGACGGGCCGTTAGGCCCTCGCTTCCTGCGGGCGCTTAATGTGCGCGGCGGCTTCCAGGACAAGCGGCTTCAGCCCGTCGCCGCCCCGGTCGATGATCTCGAATAGCTGGCGGCGCATGCGGGGCTCCCAGAACTTGTTGATGTGGTCGGCCACGCCTTCCACCGCTTCCTCCCGCTTCATCGTCTCGAAAAAGCTGGCGATCTGGTTCGCCATGTAGATGAGCTTTTCTTTGCCGGTCTTGACACCTGCTTCATGCGACATTGGGGGCCGCTCCGCTCCTTACACGTTCCGGATGGGTAAAGATGTCGAATTCCTGTCCGCGGACAAGCGCGATCATGGTCATGCCGCACTGTTCCGCGGTGCTGATCGCTAGCGCCGTGGGGGCGGAAACGGCGATAAGCACCGGAGAACCGATCGCCGCCGCTTTCTGAACCATCTCGACCGAGACCCGGCTGGTGATGACCATCGCGCCCTCGGCGGCATTCACGCCCTGCCTCGCCAGGGCGCCGACCAGCTTGTCGAGGGCATTGTGGCGGCCGACATCCTCGCGCACGGCGACGATGCCTTTGCCCGGGATGTAGAGGCCCGCCGCATGCACCGCACCCGTCTGCTTGTGCAGGGTCTGTTGCAGCGAAAGAAGTTCCACCGATTGAGTGATTTCGCCGGGCTTGATCAGCCAGGAGGTTCCCGCCACGCTGGGGACCTGGCGCATCGCCTCTTCAATCGACTCGATGCCGCACAGCCCGCAGCCCACCGGACCGGCGAGCCGCCTGCGGCGCGCCTCGAAGCGCTTGTTGGCCGCGTCCTTCAGGCTGATCTGCACGTCGTAACCAACCCTCAACGCCTGCACGTTGATCGACTCGATTTCGCTTGCGGAGGACACGATGCCTTCCGTCAGGCTGAAGCCAAGCGCGAAATCCTCAAGATCGTCGGGTGTGGCCATCATGACAGCGTGGGTGGTCCCGCCATAGGACAACGCCACCGGCACCTCTTTCGGCACGATGCGCGCGCTGACGCGGACGCCCTTTTCCCGCTGGGCGGTGCGCAGGACCTTCGAAAGAGGGTTGGATGTCATGTCCAAGCGCTAACTCTCCCTGCAGCGAGGCCGCGCCGCCAGGAACGACGTTTCAGGTTCGGCAGGCTGTTCCTCGCCCCGGCTCCGCAGGGGCAAAGGAATGGCGCCTGTCATTCCGCCGGCTCCGCATGCACGACGCGGCGGCTCTTCTGCGCATGCTCCCGGTAGTCGCGCTGCCATTCGGTGGGGCCGTTGGAAGGCGACACCTGCACCGCCGTCACCTTGTATTCCGGGCAGCTCGTGGCCCAGTCGGCATATTCCGTGGTGACCACGTTAGCCTGCGTGTCCGGGTGATGGAAGGTCGTGTAGACCACGCCCGGCGCGACGCGGTTGGTCACCTTGGCGCGCAGCGTCGTCTCGCCGGCCCGGCTGGCGAGCTTCACCCAATCGCCGTCGCGGATACCGCGGTTCTCCGCGTCGAAGGGATGGATCTCCAGCCGGTCCTCGGCGTGCCAGACCACGTTGTCGGTGCGCCGCGTCTGCGCGCCGACATTGTATTGGGTCAGGATGCGGCCGGTCGTCAGCAGCAGCGGGAAGCGCGGGCCGGTCTTCTCGTCGGTCGCCACATAGGCGGTGCGGACGAACTTGCCCTTGCCGCGCACGAAACCGTCCACATGCATGACCGGCGTGCCGAGCGGCGCCTTCTCGTTGCAGGGCCACTGCACGGAGCCTTCGCGCTCCAGAAGGTCGTAGCTGACGCCGGCGAAGGTGGGCGTCGTGGCGGCGATCTCGTCCATGATCTCGGACGGGTGCTTGTAGTTCCAGTTGAGTCCCAGCGCCCGGGCGAGCTCCTGTGTCGCCTCCCAGTCCGCATAGCGGCTCTTGGGCTCCATCACCTTGCGCACGCGGTTGATGCGCCGCTCGGCGTTGATGAAGGTGCCGTCCTTCTCCAGGAAGGTGGAGCCGGGCAGGAACACGTGGGCGTAATTGGCCGTCTCGTTTAGAAAGAGATCATGGACGACCACGCACTCCATGGCGGCAAGCCCTTCGGCCACGTGCCGCGTGTTGGGATCGGACTGCAGGATGTCCTCACCCTGGATGTAGATGCCCTTGAACGAGCCCTCGACGGCGGCGTCGAGCATATTGTTGATCCGGAGGCCCGGCTCCTCATCGAGCTTCACGCCCCAGATCTTCTCGTAGATCGCCCGCGTGGCCTCGTCAGAGATGTGGCGATAGCCCGGCAGCTCATGCGGGAAGGAACCCATGTCGCAGGAGCCCTGCACGTTGTTCTGGCCCCGAAGCGGGTTAACGCCCACGCCCGGCCGGCCGATATTGCCGGTGGCCATAGCAAGATTGGCGATCGCCATAACGGCGGTCGAGCCCTGGCTGTGCTCGGTGACGCCGAGGCCGTAATAGATCGCGGCGTTCCCGCCCGTGGCATAGAGACGGGCCGCGGCGCGGATGGTCTCAGCCGGAACGCCCGAAACCTTCTCCACGGCCTCCGGGCTATTCTCGGGCTGAAGCACGAACTCAGCCCAGTCCTCGAATGCGTCCCACTCGCAGCGCTCGCGCACGAAGGCTTCATCGACAAGGCCTTCCGACACGATCACATGCGCGAGCGCCGTCAGCACCGCGACATTCGTGCCGGGCCTCAACGGCAGATGATAGGCCGCCTCCACATGCGGCGTGCGCACGAGGTCGATGCGACGCGGATCGATGACGATCAGCTTCGCACCCTCCCGAAGACGCTTCTTCATCCGCGAGGCGAAGACCGGGTGGGCATCGGTCGGGTTGGCTCCGATCAGCATCACGACGTCGGCATGTTCGACCGAGTCGAAGTCCTGCGTGCCCGCCGAGGTGCCGAAGGTGGTCTTGAGCCCATAGCCCGTCGGCGAATGGCAGACGCGCGCGCAGGTATCGACGTTGTTGTTGCCGAAGCCCTGCCGCACGAGCTTCTGGACCAGATACGTCTCCTCATTCGTGCAGCGCGAAGAGGTGATGCCGCCGATCGCGCCACGGCCGTACTGGTACTGGATGCGCCTGAACTCCTTCGCCACATGGGCGAGCGCCTCTTCCCACGTCACCTCGCGCCAGGGATCCGTGATCTTTTCACGGATCATGGGGTTGAGGATGCGGTCCTTATGGGTGGCATAGCCGTAGGCGAAGCGGCCCTTCACGCAGGAATGGCCGCGATTGGCCTTGCCCTCCTTGTAGGGCACCATGCGCACCACTTGCTCGCCCTTCATCTCCGCCTTGAAGGAGCAGCCGACGCCGCAATAGGCGCATGTGGTGACCGTGGACCATTCGGGCATGCCGAGTTCGATCACGGATTTCTCGCGCAGTGCACCCGTGGGACAGGCCTGCACGCAGGCTCCGCAGGACACGCATTCCGATTCGAGGAACGGCTCGTTCATGCCAGCGGAAATGCGGCTCTCGAAGCCGCGCCCCTCCACCGTCAGGGCGAACGTGCCCTGCACCTCCTCGCAGGCACGGACGCAGAGCGAGCAGACGATGCACTGCGAGGGATCGTAGGCGAAATAGGGGTTGGAGAGATCGGGCTCCAGAAAATGGGGATTGGCGGCGCCGTCATGGGCGGGCCAGATATGATTCTCGCCCTCGCGGCCGTAGCGGATTTCCTTGAGGCCCACGGTCTCGGCCATCCTGGCCATCTCGCAGTCGCCCGCCGCACAAGCCGGGCAATCCTCCGGATGGTCTGACATGTAGAGTTCCATGATGCCGCGGCGGATCGCCTGCACGCGTTCGGTCTGCGTCGAAACTTTCAAGCCCTCGGCCACTGGCGTGGTGCAGGAGGCCGGCGTTCCGGCACGTCCTTCGATCTCCACGAGGCAGAGCCGGCAGGAGCCGAAGGCCTTCACCATGTCGTTGGCGCAGAGTTTCGGCACCTCGATGCCCGCCATGCGCGCCGCGCGCATGATCGACGTGCCTTCAGGAACGGTGACGTCCTTGCCGTCGATCGTCAGCGTGACTGTCTTGTCCGACCTGGAAGCCGGCGTGCCGTAGTCAATCTCGTTCACGAAGCACATGGTCTTCCTCCTATTCCGCTGCCTGCCGCACCGGCTGCGGGCGGAAGTCTTCGGGAAAATGAGTAAGCGCGCTCATCACCGGATAGGGCGTAAATCCGCCGAGTGCGCAAAGCGAGCCGAACTTCATCGTGTTACAGAGATCAGTGATGATCTCGATCTGGCTCTCGGGCTCAATGTTCCTTGCGAGTCTATCTAGAACTTCGACGCCGCGCGTCGAGCCGATGCGGCAGGGCGTGCACTTGCCGCAGCTTTCCACCGCGCAGAATTCCATCGCGAACCGCGCCTGCTTCAGCATGTCCACTGTATCGTCGAAGACGACGATGCCGGCGTGGCCGATAAGGCCGTCCTTCTCGGCAAACGCCTCGTAGTCGAAAGGTGTGTCGAACAGCGCACGCGGGAAATAGGCGCCGAGCGGACCGCCCACCTGCACGGCCTTGACCGGGCGCCCTGTGGCGGTGCCGCCGCCAATGTCGTCCACGATCTCGCCGAGCGTCAGCCCGAAGGCCGCCTCGAACAGGCCGCCATGTTTCACATTGCCGGCGATCTGGATGGGGATCGTGCCGCGCGAACGACCCATGCCGAAATCGCGGTAGAAGGCGGCACCCTTGTCAAGGATGATAGGCACAGACGCAAGCGAGATCACGTTGTTGATCACGGTCGGCTTGCCGAACAGGCCTTCATGCGCCGGCAGCGGCGGCTTGGCGCGCACCATGCCGCGCTTGCCTTCGAGCGAATCGAGAAGCGCCGTCTCCTCGCCGCAGACATAGGCACCTGCGCCGACGCGCACCTCCATGTCGAAGGCATGATCGGAGCCGAGCACGCTGCGGCCCAGGATGCCTGCCTTGCGCGCAACCGCAATGGCTTCGTTCAGGGCCCTTTCGGCATGCGGATATTCGGAGCGCAGATAGATGTAGCCCTTGTTGGCGCCCACCGCGATTCCTGCAATCGCCATGCCCTCGATGAGCACGAAGGGGTCGCCCTCCATGATCATGCGGTCGGCGAAGGTTCCAGAGTCGCCTTCATCTGCGTTGCATACGATGTACTTACGGTCCGCTTGCGCCTCAAGCACCGTCTTCCACTTGATGCCGGTAGGAAAGCCCGCGCCGCCGCGTCCGCGAAGGCCGGATTCGGTCACCTCGCCGACGATTTCGGCTGGCGTCATGGCAAGCGCCTTGCGCAAGCCCCTGAGGCCGCCATGCGCTTCGTAATCCTCCAGCGACAGCGGATCAGTGATCCCGCAGCGTGCGAAGGTGAGGCGTGTCTGACGCTTGAGAAACGGTATCTCCTCCGGAACACCGAGCAAAAGTGGGTGCGCTCCGCCGAAAAGGAAGCCACTGTCGAAAAGCGACGGAACATCTGAAGGTTTCACCGGCCCGTATGCCACCCGGCCCGATGCCGTCTCCACTTCCACCATGGGCTCCAGCCAGTAGAGCCCGCGCGAGCCGTTGCGGACGATCTTCGCCTCGATATTGCGCGTGGCAAGCTCCGCCGCCACCGCCTTGGCGACCTTCTCCGCCCCGAGCGCCAGCGCGCCAGAATCCCGGGGGATGTAGATCGTAGCGGTCATGCGCGCACCTCGCGTGCGATCTCCGCCGCCTTTTCCTCGTCCAGCCGGCCGATCACCTCGCCATCGAGCATTGCAGCAGGAGAGCAGGCGCAAAGGCCCAAGCAATAGACTTCTTCGAGCGTCACCGAACCGTCGGCGGCCGTCTCTCCAAATTTGACGCCAAGCAGGCTTTGCAATCTCTCCGCGATGGCTTCGCCGCCCATCGACTGGCAGGCCTCGGCGCGGCAAAGCTTGAGCACATGCCGGCCGGCCGGCTTCTCGCGGTAGTCATGATAGAAGGAGACGACACCATAGACCTCGGCCCGCGACAGATTCAGCGCATCCGCAATCACCGGCAGCACTTCGCGCGGCACATAGCCGAGCTCCCGCTGAATGCCGTTCAGGATCGGCAGAAGCGGGCCTTCTTCATGTCTCCATCGCTCGATGATGGGTGTGACGGCTGAGACGATCTCGGTATCAGCATGCTGCATTCTGCAGCGCCCTCCCTGGATTGGTCACAAGCGGAGGAATCCGGCAGTCACCGCCGCATTCCAGCCAGCATAGCATATGCGCCACGGGGCGGAAATCGCCACCGCGTCCCCGATGCTAAGGACACAAGCCGCGCAGGGCAACGCCTCAAGCGGCAAAATCCGTCGCAATGGTAACAGCCGCGTGCGGCCAACGGGCACCTTGGTTCGCATGCCCGCCTGCATTATGTCAGGAGCCAGCCCGGAGGCAAAACGAACAATGACCGTTACCCGCGAAGCTGTCATCGAGAAACTCTCCACCATCAAGGGACCGGATCTGAAGGGAGACATCGTATCCCTCGGTCTCGTCTCGGAAATCTTCATCGCGGACGGCAAGGTCTTCTTTTCCATCACCGTTCCGGCCGAGCGGGCGAAGGAGCTGGAACCCCTGCGTGAGGCCGCGGAGCGGGCCGTCAAGGAACTGCCGGGCGTCGCGAACGCCGTGGTCGCACTGACGGCGGAGCGGGAAGGCGGCGGTATGGGCGCGGCTCCACCCCCGCGCCCCCAGCAGCCGCTGAGATCGTCGCCGCCGCCACAGGCACGCGCACCGCAGGCCCGGCCGGCGGCCAAGGCCGGTGTGCCTGGTGTGGAGTCCATCATCGCGGTAGCAAGCGGCAAGGGCGGGGTCGGCAAGTCGACCACCGCCGTCAATCTGGCCCTGGGGCTGAAGGCGCTGGGGCTGAAGGTCGGCATCCTCGACGCCGACATCTACGGACCCTCCATGCCGCGTCTTCTCGGCATCAAGGGCAAGCCCGAGATGGTCGACTCCAGAACCATCAGGCCTATGGAGGCTTACGGCGTGCATGTCATGTCCATTGGCTTCCTCGTAGAGGAGGAGACGCCGATGATCTGGCGCGGACCTATGGTGATGTCCGCCCTGCGCCAGATGCTGCGGGATGTCGCCTGGCCGCAGCTTGACGTGATGGTGGTCGACATGCCGCCCGGAACCGGCGACGCGCAGCTTACGATGGCACAGCAGGTGCCGCTTGCCGGCGCCGTCATCGTCTCCACACCGCAGGACCTTGCTCTGATCGATGCCCGCAGGGGGCTCAACATGTTCAATCGTGTGGAGGTGCCCGTTCTCGGCATCGTCGAGAACATGAGCTACTTTCTCGCGCCTGATACGGGCAAGCGCTACGACATCTTCGGCAGCGGCGGTGCGAAGGCGGAGGCCGAGCGGCTGGGCGTGACCTTCCTCGGAGAAGTGCCCCTGACCATCGATGTGCGCGAGAGCTCAGACGCCGGCACGCCCGTGGTCGTTTCCGATCCGGATGGTGCGCAGGCGAGGACATATCGCGCCATCGCCGAAAAGGTACTTGAGAAGCTTCAGACGCAAGGCGCCGCCGGCAGGCAGGCGCCCAAGATCGTGTTCGAGTAGACTAGACGCTCTCCGCTTCGCGGGGGCCGCTGATTCGTTCGTTCAGCGCGGCGAAAAACTCCGAGGCCAGCTTCTTGGAGGTGGACTGGATAAGGCGGCTGCCGAGCTGGGCCATTTTGCCGCCCACGTCGGCCTTCGCCTTGTAGCTGAGGATCGTGGTGTCCGCCCCGTCCGCACTCAGAAGAACGTCGGCACCGCCCTTGGCGAAACCGGCGACGCCGCCCTTGCCCTCGCCGGAGATGGTGTAGGAATGCGGCGGGTTGAGGTTCGTCAGCTCCACCGTGCCGTTGAAGCGGGCCTTGATCGGCCCGATCTTCAGGGAAACAGTGGCCGCGAATTCCGTGTCGGACGTCTTCTCCAGTGTTTCGCAGCCGGGAATGCAATCCTTCAGCACTTCAGGGTCGTTCAGCGCGCGCCAGACGGTCTCCACCGGTGCGGCGATGCGCTCCTCGCCTTCGATGATCATGGCCATGGCTTATCCCTCCGGCTGAAAACGGTCATTGGCTAACGCAGCTCGCGCGCGTTGTCCACCGGGGCCGATCTTGCCGCCCCGTGGCGGATGCAATATCGATAATCCGGCAACCGGGAGGCACCGATGACCCAAGGCAGCAAAAGGAAGCGGCTCCGCTCGCAGGAATGGTTCGACAATCCGGGCAATCCGGATATGACGGCGCTTTATCTCGAGCGTTATCTGAACTACGGGCTGACGCGCGGTGAGCTTCAGTCCGGCAAGCCGTTGATCGGCATCGCCCAGACAGGCTCAGACCTTTCCCCCTGCAACCGCCACCACATCGAGCTTGCCAAGCGCGTGCGCGCCGGGATCGAGGCGGCGGGCGGCATTCCCTTCGAGTTTCCCTGCCACCCGATCCAGGAGACAGGGAAGAGGCCCACGGCCTCCCTTGACCGCAACCTGACCTACATGGCGCTGGTTGAGGTGCTCTACGGCTATCCCCTCGATGGCGTGGTGCTCACCATCGGCTGTGACAAGACAACGCCGGCGCTTCTCATGGCCGCCGCGACGGTGGACATTCCGGCGATCGCCTTCTCCGTGGGGCCGATGCTCAATGGCTGGCATGAAGGACGGCGCGTGGGCTCCGGCACGATCGTGTGGGAGGCGCGCGAAAGGCTGGCCACCGGGGAGATCGACTACGAGCAGTTCATGGAGCTCGCGGCGGCCTCCGCCCCCTCGGTGGGCTTCTGCAACACGATGGGCACGGCCTCCACGATGAACTCGCTGGCCGAGGCGCTGGGCATGCAGCTTCCCGGTTCGGCCGCTATCCCGGCGCCCTATCGCGAGCGCGGCCAGATGGCCTATGAGACGGGCCGGCGCATCGTCGAGATGGTGCATGAAGACATCAAGCCCTCGGACATCATGACCCGGGAGGCTTTCGAAAACGCTATCGTGGTCAACTCCGCCATCGGCGGCTCGACCAACGCGCCGATCCATCTCAACGCAATCGCCCGGCATCTGGGCGTGCCGCTCGACAATGACGACTGGCAGCGGATCGGCCACCACATCCCGCTTCTCGTCAATCTTCAGCCGGCAGGGGAATATCTGGGCGAGGATTACCATAGGGCCGGCGGCGTGCCGGCCGTGATATCGGAGCTGTTGAAGGCCGGCCTGCTACCTCATCCGGACGCGATGACGGTCAATGGCCGCACCGTGCGCGAGAACTGCCAGAACGCGGTGACGGTCGACGCCAATGTCATCCGTCCCGTGTCCAACCCTCTCAAGAAGGATGCCGGCTTCATCAATCTCAAGGGCAATCTCTTCGACAGCGCGATCATGAAGACCAGCGTGATCTCGGAGGAATTCCGCACGCGGTACCTGTCCGACCCGGACGATCCGGAGGCCTTCGAGGGGCGCGCGGTGGTCTTCGACGGGCCGGAGGATTTCCACCACCGGATTGACGATCCTGCCCTCGCCATCGACGAGCATTGCATTCTCGTCATGCGCGGCGCGGGACCGATTGGCTACCCGGGCGCGGCCGAGGTGGTGAACATGCGCCCGCCAAGCTATCTCATCAAGAAGGGCGTCCACTCGCTGCCCTGCATCGGAGACGGGCGCCAGTCCGGCACGTCCGCCTCTCCCTCGATCCTCAACGCTTCACCGGAAGCGGCGGCAGGTGGCGGCCTCGCGCTGCTCAAGACAGGCGACCGCATCCGGATCGACCTGAAGAAGGGCAGCGCAGACATGCTGGTGAGCGAGGAAGAGCTGGAGAAGCGCCGCGCCGCGCTTGAAGAGGCTGGCGGCTATCCCTATCCGGGCCACCAGACGCCCTGGCAGGAGATCCAACGCTCCATGGTGGACCAGCTTGCCGAGGGCATGGTGCTTAGGCCTGCCGTCGCCTATCGCCGGATCGCGCGCGAGAAGGGCGTGCCGCGCGACAACCACTGACGGGGAGGGCGGACAATCGTCCGCCCGATACCCTCCCGCTCAATCCGCCAGCCTGATCGCCACCTCGGTTTCCCATTTTTAGGATCGGGCGCGCTCTCAGATCCGTCATCTCAGGATCCGTCAGGAGAGGCGGTATCCCGACAGCTCTGTCAGGCTGCAATCGAACGCTGCGAAACGATCGCGGCAAGTTCCCGGATTCCCGGCTCGATATGCTGCGGCTGGATGGAGGAAATGCCCAGACGCATGAAGCGCGAGGGGCGTTCCGGTCCGTCGAAGAACCGGGCTCCCGGTTCCACGATCACGCCGCGCGCCTTTGCCGCCCGTGCGATGGCCGCCGTGTCGCTGCCCGGTGGGCCTTCGAGCCATATGGACGTGCCGCCGGGAATGTCGTCCGCCTGCCAGTCCGGCATGAAGCGGCAGAGCGCCTCGTGCAGCCGGTGGCGCCGCTCCTCGTAAGCGGCTGACAGGCGCCGCACCAGCGCGTCGTGATGGCCGAGCGAGAGGAACAGCCCGACGGCACGCTGGTTGTTGGCCGGCGGATGCCGCAGCATGAAGCGGCGCAAGGCCCTCAGCTCCGATACCAGTTCGGCCGGGCCGACGAGATAGCCGAGCCGCAGGCCGGGCGCCAATGTCTTCGACATCGAGCCCAGATAGATGACTCGGCCCGTATGGTCGATTCCCTTGAGAGCGGCTTCCGGCGTCTCGTCTGCAAGCTGGCTGTCATAGTCGTCTTCGATGATGATCCAGTCGTTCTCCTCCGCCCCCGCAAGAAGCCGCTCGCGCCGCGCCCAGCTGAGCGGCGCCATGGTCGGGCAATGGTGGCTGGGCGTCACGAAGACGAAATTGGCTTCCGCGGGAATGGCGTCGACATTTATGCCGTCGCGGTCCACGGGCACGGAAAGGGTTTCCGCGCCCGCCAGGCGGAAGATGGAGCGCGCGTCAGGATAGCCGGGATTCTCCATCGCCACCCGCGCACCCCGCCACGTGAGCAGGGTGGACAGCATGTACAGCGCATGCTGCGCCCCCAGCGTGACCATGATCTCGTTGGGGTTGGCGAAAATGCCGCGCCGGGGAAGAAGCCGCGCCTGGATCTGCTCGATCAGAAGGGGATCGTCGCGGTCTACCATGTCCACCGCCCAGTTGCGGATTTCCAGCACGGCGAGCGCCATGCGGTTGCACTCGCGCCACTCGGCGGTGGGAAAGAGCGTGGGGTCGAACTGGCCATAGACGAAAGGGTAGGGGGCCTGCATCCAGTTCTCGTTCTTCGGAGGTCCGGGAAACTCGCTCGCCGTCATCCGCCGGCGCGCCTTCCAGTCGATCCTGCTCGCGCTGCGCGTCTTGCGCGGCGGACGTGGCGGCGCGGCCAGCACCTCCGGATTGACAAAGTGGCCGCGCCGCTCGCGTGCGATCAGAAAGCCCTGATCGACAAGCTGCTGGAACGCCAGAACGACCGTGCCGCGCGCCACTCCCAGCTTCTCCGCAAGCACCCGGCAGGAGGGCAACGGCATGGACGGCGCGATCTGCCGGTCCAGCACGGCTGCTACGATGGCCTGGCGAATCTGAGCTTGAAGCGTCTGAGTCGAATCGTGGGAAATCTTGATCAGGCCCGCCCAAAGGGCGGTGTCGTTCTTGGTCGGCATGGCATCCTCCGCCCGGGAGCCTAGCCGCATGTGGCACAGGCTGCAACCCTGGACCAAATTTCTGCGCCACGCGCGCCGCTCTGCCGCCGCTTCACTTTCAGGGGCCAAGGGCATAAGGTCCCCGCGCACGGAAAGGAGAGTCTTTCATGAGCGCCTATAAAACCGCGCTGGAAGCCCTGCGCCGGCATCGCCAGGAGCATAATGCCTTCGATCTGAAGGCCGCCTTCGCAAACGATCCGGAGCGTTTCGCGCGCCATTCGCTGACGATCGGCGACCTCATACTGGACTATTCCAAGTGCGCCGTGACGGGAGAGACCATGAAGCTGCTCGCCAGCATGGCGGAGGCAGCAGGCGTGGAGGAGCGCCGGGAGGCAATGTTTTCCGGCGAGCGCATCAACGTGACGGAGGGCAGGGCGGTATTGCACACCGCTTTGCGCGGCGGCGCCGGCGACAAAGTCCTCCTCGACGGGCACGATGTCATGCCAGCGGTCGAAAGCGTGCTCAGGGCCATGAGCGCCTTTGCCGAAGGCGTGCGGTCCGGCGCGATCAGGGGGGCGACCGGTAAGCCCTTCACCGATGTGGTCAATATCGGCATCGGCGGTTCCGACTTGGGGCCGGTGATGGCCACGCTGGCGCTCGCGCCTTACCATGACGGCCCGCGCTCGCACTTCGTCTCCAATGTCGACGGCGCGCATATCAGCGATTCGCTCAAGGGGCTCGATCCCGAGCGTACGCTCTTCATCGTGGCGTCCAAGACCTTCACCACCATTGAGACGATGACCAATGCCGGCACGGCGCGCCGCTGGATTGCCGAACGGTTGGACGAAGCGGCGGTTGGCGCGCATTTTGCGGCGGTGTCTACGGCCCTCGACAAGGTCGCCGATTTTGGCATCGGCGCGGACCGCACCTTTGGCTTCTGGGATTGGGTCGGCGGCCGCTATTCGCTTTGGTCCGCCATCGGCCTGCCCATCATCATGGCGATCGGGCCGGAGAACTTCCGCAGCTTCCTTGCGGGCGCCAAGGCGATGGACGAGCATTTCCGCGAGGCGCCGCTGCTTCGCAACATGCCGGTGCTTCTCGGGCTTATCGGTTTCTGGCACAGGGCCGTGTGCGGCTATTCCTCGCGCGCTGTCATCCCCTACGACCAGCGGCTTGCCCGCCTGCCGGCCTATCTGCAGCAGCTCGACATGGAATCGAACGGCAAGCGTGTCACGCTCGATGGAGCACCCGTCTCCACGCCCACCGGGCCGCTGGTCTGGGGTGAGCCCGGCACGAACGGCCAGCATGCCTTCTTCCAGCTTCTGCATCAGGGGACCGATGTCATCCCGGTCGAGTTCATCCTGGCGGCCAATGGTCATGAGCCAGAGCTGAAGCACCATCACGACCTGCTCATCGCCAACTGCCTCGCCCAGTCGGAAGCCTTGATGAAGGGCAGGACGCTGGAGGAGGCGAAGGCGCAGCTTGTCGCAAAAGGCATGGCAGAAGCCGATGCGGTCGCGCTCGCCCCCCATCGGGTCTTCCCCGGCAACCGCCCATCGCTTACCATCATCTACGGGAAGCTGGACCCCTTCGCGCTCGGCCGGCTGATCGCGCTTTACGAGCATCGCGTCTTCGTGGAGGCGGCCCTCTTCCGCATCAACGCCTTCGACCAGTGGGGCGTCGAACTGGGCAAGGAGCTTGCCACCGGGCTTTTGCCGGTGATCGAGGGCAAGAAGGATGCCTCCGGCCTGGACGCCTCGACGGCAGGCCTCGCCGCCCATGTGGCGCGCCTGCGGCAGGTATGACCGACCGCAGGCTTGTTTGATCGCGGCGTCTGAACGAACTGCCGTTTAGACCTGCGCGACGAACAACACATTCATAGGATCGTGCGGCAGAAGGTGGCGCTCGATGCTCGAAAAGCCGGCTTTCTTAAGCATGGCCTCAGCGGTCCCACGAGGGACAAAAACGAGGCGTCTGTCCAGTGATGGTAAGTTCGGCTAGAGCCGAACGAGATCGGCCACGCGGACCGGCTGTCCGGTTGCGATCGACCGGTTGGCGGCAATGCCGGTGAGGATCGACATGGCGCCGTCGCGCCAGCCGGCCCCGCGCTCGTCGGGCGTTTCCTTCGGCGCGCCGAAAATATCCTCAAGCATCAAATCGTCACCGCCGCCGTGTCCTCCGACACCTTCAGGGATCTCGACCTGGAGCGGTGCGCCGTGCATGGGCAGAAGTCTCAGACTCTTCCAGGCCACTGCTCCTTCCTCGCTCTTGTTGCCCGCCGCGTTGACGTAGGAACGTTCCTTCACCTCGAGCTCGATCCGCCCGCGCGAGCCGTTGAAGGCGACGTTGAAGCCCTCCCACGGCATGTAGGCATTGAGCGAATAGGTAAGCACCGCTCGGTTGGCATAGCGCACCATCACCGCCATCGTGTCCTCGATGTCGATGCCTTCGCCAAACACGTTCTGGTCGCGCAGATAGCCGTCCTCATGCTCGGCGTTGAGATACAGCTCGCGCAGCGTCTCCGAGGCCGAAAGATCGAGCGCAAAGGGATCGCCCGAAGCGGCCGGATCGCCAGTCGAGCGGCTGTAGCTGCGCGGCTCGCCTCGTGCCGAGGCATTGGCGTGACCGTAAAAGCGCAGGTCGCCCATGGCGAAGACAATCTCAGGCTGCGTGCCAAGCCAGTGGTTGACGAGATCGAAATGGTGCGTCGACTTGTGGACAAGCAGGCCGCCGCTGTTCTTCTTCTCGCGGTGCCAGCGGCGGAAATAGTCCGCCCCGTGCGAGGTATCGAGCAGCCACTCGAAGTGAACCGAATACACCTCGCCGATCGTGCCCTCCCTCAGCAGCTTCCGCACCATGGTGTTGTGCGGGGCATAGCGGTAGTTGAACGCCACGCGCAGGTTGCGGCCCGTGCGCTTTACCGCGTCCACGATCGTCTGGCATTTCTCTGCGTCGATCGTCATGGGCTTTTCGGTGATGACATCGCAGCCCATCTCCATTGCGCGGATGATGTATTCATGATGTGTGCGGTCGATGGATGTGACGATGACGACGTCTGGCTTTACGGTACACACCATCTCGTCGAATCGGTCGGCCTTGAAGGTCGGCACCGGCTTGAGGCCGAATTGTTCGCCGAGAACGCGGTTCGTGTAGTCCATGCGCGTCTGGTTGGTGTCGCAGAAACCGGCCAGTTCGCTGGTTTCGGCATATTTGCCGGCAATGGCTTCGGTGAAGAGGCGGGCACGGCTTCCTGTGCCGACAAGAGCATAACGCTTTCGCACGTGCTGATCCCGTTTGATACCTTTGCGACCGCGCGCAGGCGGTCCCCCTCCCTGGAGATGGCGGCAGACTGCCGCCATCTCGATCTATAAAAGGATTGTTTCGGTTGTGCGAGCCTTGAGGCTCGGGCTCGCTGCTCGTGATCCCGATGCGAATGCGGCCCCGCTTTACGGGCTCAATTGTCAATCATGGCCGGGCCGGGATGAGGCAGGTGCGCGCCCGCCAGCCGCCAGTGGACTGGCGCCCTCATACGACTGGGCCTCGTCAAATCCGTGTTCGATAAGGAAACTGGCCAGAATTTGGGCCAGCGCATGGTTGCCCTCGGCCGTCAGGTGCGTTCCGTCGCTATAATAGCTCGCGACGGCCGGATCGCCTTTCCAAAGCGCTGCGATGTCGATTACCGGCAGCGAAAGCTGGCGGGCAAGGGCGATGAAGCGCCTGCGGTAGGGGACATACCGGTCGAGACGCTCCGGCGTGTCAAGCAGCTCCGGCAGACCCGGCATCAGCAGGACGACGGGCTGCACCGACTCCCGGTGTAACGCATCCACCAGTCGCTGGAACTCCTCCATATTCGCTTCGAAGCGGGCGTTCCGGGCTTCCGGAGTCACTGGCTCTTCGCGGGCGGGCGCCGAATAGCCAAGGACGTCTGCGAGGCGCGGGAGAAGATACCGGTTCAGCAGTTCTCCGATGGCACTCAACGGCTTTTTGTCCGGATAGGCGGGGCTGACGCCCACCACCTCGGCCGTGCTCGTCGGCTGAAGCAGGTCGCTGGAACCGATCTGCAGGATGGCGATGCGGCTTGCAAAGGCGCCGAAGCGATCCACATAGGCGCGCTCGTTGCCGATACCCCAGGAGACGGCCGAAGCGTTCAGCGCTTCCGCCTGCCGCCCCTTTCGACGAAGGGTCTCCGCCACGATTTCGGGATAGGTTTCCGACTGGTCCACGGCGGAAATGCCGAAAGTGATCGAATCTCCGAGAAAGAAGATCCGGAGGACGCCGGATTCCGGTTCGAGTGTGATCTCATCGGAGCGCTGATGAAAACGGTTGATCGCGATGCGGTTGCCGAGCCGGTAAACCTCCTGCCCGGGCGCCATCAGATAGCCGATCTCTTCATCCGCCTGAAACAGCGGCGGGTCGCCAAGACCGATGGTCATTCTGAGGCCGAGTTCGACGGCAAGCAGGGCGAACCCAACCGCCGCTGCCGCCAGGGCTGCCCGCCGCCGCATCACGTCTGGGCGCTCCCTGCCCGGAGTGTGAGCTGCTGTGCCACGCGGTTTTCCTGCAACTGGGCATAGATGAGCACCGGAATCATAAAGGCAGCAAGGTGGATCCAGGCAATCACGATCTCATTGGTGAAATGCGTGATCGTGAGCATCGAGGGAACCGCCGAGAGCATGTAGACGAGCTGCATGACGGTGCTTCCCCTGCGTGCGGCGCTGTAGATCCGTCCCATCGCCCATCCGATAAGGAGAAACTTCACGCAGCCGAAATACCAGAAGGAAGCGAAGGCGTCCGTCATGCCGGTGGGCGTGGAACCAACCAGGGGCTGATATCCCCTTTCATAGGTCGGAGGAACGTCCACCATCAGAGAATCCTTCAGCGACTGTCCCACGATCTGGGCCGGAACATAGGCGAAGACGGTGGAATTCCAGTGGTTAAGGCCGAAGTCGAACCTTCGCTGTCTGTTGATGAAGTCCATGGCCATGGCGGCGTTTCCCATCTCCGCCCCGCCGTTCTGCAGAAGCTGGTTCCAGTTTTCCGCAAGGTCGATGTTCAGCACGGACGACCAGTCCGGTTCTTCCGTGTAATAGGTCGCCTCCCGGTACTGTCCCGCCGCCAGCATACCCACGATGCTGAAAAGGAGGCCGATGACGACCGAGGACCGCGGAACGGCCCAGCCTTTCTGGAACCAGAGCGCCAGTGTGATCAGCAGGATAAATTCGGCTGTCTCGCCCCGCCTTCCGGCGATGATAATGCGCTCCAGATAAAACGCTGTGCAGACTAGGATAACCGCCCATGCAAGCCTGGACGGCCGGTTGGTCAGACACAAGAGCCCGATAGCAAACCCGTAGGTCAGCAACTTTGCGAAGAACATGTAGGCGACGGCGCGGCCCGTCAGGATGCCGCGAAGCCGCTCTTCGTCCGGCAGCTGCCCAAAGCGCCAGAAAAAGTAAGCGCCAACCAGCGTCAGCGCGCATGCCGCGACAAGCAGCCTGTTTTCGCTGAAGGCGACACTGGGCCGGGCATATCCCTGCCGCCGGACGGCGAGCTCCCATCCCACCCAGCACATCAACAGGCAGAGGAAGGAGAAGAATAGCGCCCTGTTTAAAGTGGCCTCGCCCATGAACGGGTTGTTTATCAGGCCGGGAAGCTGCGGCAGGATGAAACTCGTGAAGATTCCAGCGGCAAAAAAGGGAAATTGATAATAACGCCCCGGTTCCAGCAGCCCGTAAAGCAGCATCACGAAGCAAAGGGAAGTAAGAAATAGCAGAAGAAGCCAGGGCAATTCGTGTCACCTGCGGGAAAGGGCTGGCTCGCTTTCGACTGCCCGCCGTTGCAGCCAGGGCCGGGTCAACTCCGCCTCCTTTTATTTTTATGGCGCAGCAGAAGATAAAGCCCTGCAGCCACAACGATGCTCAGCCAAAGGATACCACCACCGGCGATGGGCGCCGGTACATCGGCTGAAGCCGGCTGAGCTGCCGCAGCCCGCACCAATCCCAGCTGCGCAAGCAAGCCCGCTACGCCCGTGGTGACGGCGATCTCTTTTCCTGGCGACATCGTTGCTCCGGACGTTGGTTAGCAAAACTAACGCCGTCACCACGCCGGACCTATTCCGCAGAACGGCTGCGTCCTTCCCTCAAACGGCTGAATTCGCGATGCGGTGTGCGAACGGTCGGATGGCCGCCTTCCCAAATCAAGAACAGCCGAAACGGAAGCGGTTATATCCCTAATTCAAAAGAGGTAGGCATTATACAAAAGTCGAGATGACAGCGGGAAAGCATGATCTATGTCAAAGTAAGTAACGATAAATTGATGAAGTTGTGGACCTCATACAGCAACAATAGAGGGGAATTCAGTATGTTGGATGAATTGCCACTTACCGAATGACATGCCTTAGGCTACTATATAAAGGCTGTTAGGAACATGGGATGGAGGCTGCGTGGTCGCCAAAGCCGTTCCTGAACAGCGGAAAAGTGCAAGAAGGTGGGGGCCACTTTCTAACATTTTGACGCTTTCAGGGGAGATTTTGGTTCCCGTCGCGCAGGGGGCGTAAATTCCGTAGCTTCGGCATCGTTCGCCGCCACAGATGCTCGCCATTTCCTTCGTGCTCGCTTCTGAGGCGGAGGAATTTGGCTTTATATTCTTATCCCAGGTTGTTGACAGCCGATGGTGACCAAGTGTCGGTGGTGTCATGGGCCTGAACACAAATACCAGCGTCCTGAGCGGCCCGTTTTTTCGCGGCCTGAAACTGCACAGCAGCGACCATGAAGCCTTGTCCAGCGTTCGGCTGGCCGAACGGCGATACGCGCCGCACACCGGCATCACCCATCAGGGCATGACGGACGAGCGCGCGTTCATCATCCAGTCCGGCTGGGGTTGCGTATACAAGGATCTTCCCGACGGAGAGCGTCAGGTCTTAGACTTCGTCCTGGCCGGCGACGTCATCGGAATACATCCGATGGGCGGGGAAGCCCAGCACGCTTTCGTGTCGATCACAGAGCTCCATGTGATTGAGGCGAATGCGCGCGCAGTGGTTGCCGCAATGACACGCTCGCAACCGATGGCCCAGGCGCTCCTCTCCATTGCCTGGCGGCAGAACAACATCATGGCCGAACATCTCGTCAACCTTGGCCGGCGAAGCGCGCTCGCGCGTACGGCTCATCTGCTGCTCGAACTCGGGGAAAGATTGAAAGTCGCCGGTCAGGTGGACAACCAGGGATATGATTGCCCCCTTACACAGTATGACCTGGCTGATGCACTCGGACTGACCGCCATCCATATCAACCGGATGTTGAGAGAGCTGCGAGAGTACGGACTTCTCTCGCTGCGGCGCAATAGGGTGGAATTCCTAGACTATGCAGGACTGGTCGAGCTTGCGCAATTCGACGGGAAATATCTCGAATATTGGGAATTGAAGGATCTGGGGTAATTGTCCAAAGGCTCTAAATCGTGGCATTCCCGCAATTTTAATCTGATCACAAATAATTAGCCGGATGCATTACCCCTCTCCCAAAGCGTTATTAACTGCATCCCTTTCAGCGACTCTCGAAGGACTAGCTAACACAGATTAGCGCGCTGATCCTGTTCGCGCTTATAGTTTAATCCTTCACGTATAGGTGGTTCCCGCATGCCGAGGGACAGGTCCGCTCTCTTAGGCATGACAGGCCCACCCAATGAGGGGAGCGTCCATGCAGTCCGCTTTGAGAACAAGTGAAAATAGCGTGGAAATTGGCATTCACGCCGGTTCGATCAATGGCGAGCATCGGGGCGAAAATTTCCTAACCATTCCCGATGCCAAGGTGGCGGGAAAATCTCTTCTGATCCTGGACGCGCGAGCGCTGGAGCGCGAGTGCTTCTCGCAAAGCCTCGCTTCGCACGGCATTGGTATGAAGGTTCTCGCCTTCAGCTCCATCGAGAGCTGGAAACTGGAAGAAGATCTCCATCCTCCGCTGGCTGCCATCGTGGTGAATATCGGCAGCAGGAAGGTCACCGATCCGGACATGGCCGATGAGCTGGTCAAGCTCAAGTCGCAGGCGCGCAATGTACCGATCGTCCTTTTGGCTGAAAACGACGCGATTGCGCAGGTGCTGGCGGCGCTCGAGCACGGTGTGCGGGGCTATATCCCGAGCTCCGTGAGCATCGATGTCTGCGTCGAAGCCATAAACCTCGCCATTGCCGGAGGCACGTTCGTTCCGGCCAGCAGCGTTCTTGCGGCGCGCAAGCTGGTAAGCTCCAGCGCGGAGGCGTCGCGGCCGATGGCCGGCATGTTCACCGAACGGCAGGAGGAAGTGGTCCGCGCGCTGCGCCTGGGCAAGGCGAACAAGATCATCGCCTACGAGCTCAACCTGCGCGAAAGCACGGTGAAGGTCCACATCCGCAACATCATGAAAAAGCTGAAGGCCACGAACCGCACGGAAGTGGCCTACAAGATCAGCAAGATGTTCCCTTTGGAGGACGGAATGCAGGAGTAGGCGCCGTGCGCGCCGAAGTGTTGCCAAGGGCGGGGTGATCCGAGATGATCGTATCGGAAGGCAGTAGTCCTCTGCCGTCTCTGCCGCGGCTCTTCAGTATCCTGCGCAGGCGGAAATACGTGCTTGCGGTTCCGGTCATGGCCGGTCTGGCCTTCGGAATCGTAAGCTACGCGCATGCGCCGCAAAGCTACGTGTCGGAGGCCGTCCTGGTGCTCGACACCCGGCGGATTCAGGTCCTGCCGACGGAGTCGGTGGTGTCCCCCCTGCCTCAGGACAGCCCGGTGCTGAGGACCGAGCTCGACCTCATAGGCTCGCGGCTCATGGCGTCCAAGGTGATCGAGCGTCTCGAGGCGGAGGGAGTGGCAATCCGCCTCGATCCGCCGCGCAGAGGGTTGGTGATGGCCTTGGTAGAATCCGCTCTGGGCCTGTTTGCGGCAAACGCGGGCCCTGCCGACGGTCAGGAGGTCGTGAGCACCGAGCAGAGGGCTAAGATCGACTGGCTCCTCTCCAATCTGAGGGTCAGCAACGACGGGCGCTCGTACACGATCTTCATTTCCTTCCAGGCGCCGGATCCGGCCTATGCAGCCAAGATCGCGAATGCTTTCGCCACCGCCTATCTCGACCATCAGATTGCCGCCAAGCAGGCGGCGATGCAGCGCGTAAGCGATTGGCTCGGCGAAGCGGTGGCCGGTCTGCGCGCCCAGTTGGAGGCGTCGGAGCGTGCGGCGGAGGATTTCCGACAGAAGGCGGGGCTTGTCGAGACGAACGGCACGACCTTGCAGGCGCAGCGCGTCGCCGCGCTGAATGCCGAACTCGTGGCCACGCGGTCGGAATTGGCCGGGGCGACGGCGCGGCTGCAGATCGTGCGCGCCTCTGCGGAGGGCGAGGGCTTGCCCGCCTCCCTCGACGTGTTCAACTCCGCCGCGATCCAGAATCTCCGGGCCGACCAGCTTCGTCTGGAGCGCCGCATCAATGAGCTGAGCACCAGCGGGGCAACAAGAAGTAGGCAGCTTGTAGCGCTGCGTTCTGAGCTCGACGCCATCGAACGGCAGATCGCTGACGAGGTGGACCGCATCGTGGAAAGCCTTTCGAATGAGATCGCGGTCGCGCGGCGCAAGGAAGAAAGCCTCGAGAAAGCCCTTGAGGAGGCCCAGCGCGAGCTTTCCGAAGCCAATCATGCCGAAGTGGTGATGGCCCAGCTCGAGCGCGAGGCGAACGCGAACAAGACGATCTATGAAAGCTATCTCGTACGCTACAAGCAGACGATCGAGCAGGACGGGATCATCGCGCCCGAGGCGCAGATCATCTCGTTTGCCGAGCCTGCAACGGCGCGCGTAAGCCCTCGCCTCTCCACATGGCTTCTGTTTGGGCTAGGGCTCGGAGGAAGCGTTGGCCTAGCGGGGGTCGTCCTGCGCGAAGCGACGGACCGCCGCGCCCGTTTCGCGGAGACGCTGGAAACAGCGACCGGCATGCCCATCCTGGCCGTCGTTCCGCGGCTTGGCTGGATGTCGCCCAAGAGGGTGCTGCGCCGGGCCAGCGATCCCACATCGCGTTTCGGAGAGGCGATTTCCGGCTTGCGTCTGGCCTTGCCGGTGGCGCCGCGCCACGGACAATCGCTCTGTGTGGCGTTCACGTCGGCTTTGGCAGGCGAAGGCAAGACGACGCTTGCGCTTGCGCTCGCCCGTGCGGCCGCCGCCGCCGGAATCAACACCGTTGTCGTGGATGCGAACTTTCACCATCCGATGGTAGAAAAAGTCCTCGGCGCGAGTGCCGACGCCTATCTGGACGACGCGCTGGGCCGCAAGCGGCTGGTGTCGGAGCTTGTTCAGGAAGATCCGAAATCCGGGCTGCGCTTCATCGCGGCGCGCCCCGTGACCGGCAAGCCGGACCTTTTCGCAAGCGGCACGCTTGGCTTCCTCCTGTCGGAGCTGAAGCGGTCATACCAGCTCGTGATCGTCGACACGCCAGATCTCGAACGCGCCTCGGACGCTTTCGCCATCGCGCGGGCTGCCGACCGCGTTCTGTTCGTCGTCCAATTCGCACGCGCCCCTGTGCGTCAGACCGCGGCGGCCATCGGCAATATGGCCGAATGCGCGCGGCAGCCCGATGGCATCGTGCTCAACCAGGTCAGCACGGCATACTACGCGGAAATTTCGGAGCACTTTCCGCATTCCCCGGCTCCGGGCAAGGCCGCGCCCGTCGTCATCCACGCGGCATAGGTTTCCCGCTATGACACTCTCTCTGCAAGGTTTCCATCTGGCCGCAAGGTCGGGCTTGGCCTTTGTCCTGGCCTTAAGTCTTTCGGTTCTGATCCTCGGGCTTTCGCTTCTCCCGGCTGCCGCGCAGTCGGCGGCCGAACCCTACCGTGTCGGCGCGGGCGACGTGCTGGCGGTCATGGTCTATGGTGAAACTGGCCTTTCGGGTGAGTTCACTGTGAGTCCGGATGGCACCATCGCCTATCCGATCCTCGGCAATGTGCCGGTGGCTGGGCTTACGAGCGCGGAGATTGCGGAAAGGGTGGACAAGGCGCTGGCCGACTATGTGCCCGCGCCGGCCGTGACGGCCACCGTGGCGCGTTATGCGCCCGTCTTCATCGTCGGTGACGTGGAGAGGCCGGGGCGCTACGAGTACCGCCCGGGCATGACGGCGCTGGAGCTTGTTGCGCTCGGAGGTGGTGTGCGGCGCACGCCGGCGGATGGCGGCGCATGGCTCGTTGCCGCAAGGCAGGAATATACTGATCTGGAGCTGCAGATATTTGCGCAGCAGGTCCGGCGGGCGCGCCTCAAGGCTGAGCTCGACGGCACCGCGTTCGACTATCCCCCACCGGCTGAGCCGGATCCGGATATGCGCGACGTGAAGCAGCGCCTGGTGGAGGGGGAGCGCGTGCTGTTCGAAGTGCGGCAGGCGACGCTTGCTTCGGAGGACGAGGCGCTGGCCGCTCAGGAACGGAGCTACGCGGACGAGATTGAACAGTTGGCGGCGAGTATCAAGCTGCACGATGAGGAAATAAAGCTCCTCGAACAGGACGTGCTCTCGACCAGGGATCTCGCCGAGCGGGGGCTCACGGCTAAGTCAAATCTGCGTGAGATGGAACGCAGGCTGTCCTCGGCGCGCCGCGACGCGCTGGAAATGCGATCGTTTCTTGCGCGCGCGACGCAGAACCGCCTGGCCCTTGGCCAGAGGCGCGTTGCGCTGGTGGAAACTCTGCGCCGGGAAGCGGCGCAGGAAATGCAGGAGATCGACACCGCGCTTGCGCGCATGCGGGCGCGCCGCAGCGTCCTGTTCGAGGCCATTTCGGAGGCCATGCTGCGCGGTAATCCGGAAGAGGCCCGCCCACGCCTCACCTTCAGTATCGTGAGTGCCGCGTCCGATGGTTTCGGTGAAGTGCCGGCCGGTGAACTCACGCTGCTGCGGCCAGGTGACATCCTGCGCGCAACGCTTGTCACCGGCGCGGCGCCGGCCGCGCTTGCTCAGCGCGAAACCGCGGCGACGGGAACGTCTTCCATCGCACGCCAACGCTGATAGAGATCGCGCAAGCCTTCCTCGAGCCCGATCACCGGGCGCCAGCCCATGGCCCGCAACCGTGTGCTGTCGACCAGCTTGCGCGGCGTGCCGTCGGGCTTGGTGGTGTCGAACCGCAGTTCGCCCGCATATCCCACCACCTGCGCGACGAGCCGGGCCAGATCGCGGATCGAGATTTCCCGCCCGGTGCCGATATTGATCGGGCGGTGATCGTTATAGTGCTTCACGATGAAAACGCAGGCATCCGCCAGATCGTCCACATGGAGAAATTCGCGCAAGGGCGACCCCGTACCCCACAGGGACACGCTCGGCCAGCCGGCCACTTTCGCCTCATGAATCTTGCGCAACAGCGCAGGCAGGACGTGGGACGTCTCGGGATCGAAATTGTCATTCGGCCCATAGAGGTTGGTCGGCATGGCCGTGACGAAGTTGCACCCGTATTGGCGGTTGAACGCTTCCGCGAGCTTCAGGCCCAGAATTTTGGCAACCGCGTAGGCCTCGTTCGTGGGTTCCAGCGGCCCCGTCAGCAGCGCATCCTCGCTGATGGGCTGCGGCGCGGCGCGCGGATAGATGCAGCTTGACCCCAGATAAAGCAGCTTCTCCACACCGATCTCATGGGCCGTCTTTATTATGTTGAGCGCGATCGCCGCGTTCTCGTAGAGAAATTCGGTGGGAAAGCGTGCGTTGGCGCCGATGCCGCCCACGCGCGCCGCCGCGACGAAGACGATTTCGGGGCGATTTTCCCGCATCCACGCTTCCGTCGGTGCCTGGCGCGTGAGGTCCAGTTCCTCGTGGGTCTGAGCGAGGATATGGCAGTCTTCCCGGGCGAGCCGACGCACAATGGCGGACCCGACCAGCCCGGTGTGGCCTGCCACCCAGACGCGCTTGCCCGCGAGCGTCACCTCTGGATCAATAGCCCTCAAAGTCATTGCGCCCCACCTCCCGCATCACCGCTCTCAGGTCGGCCTCGACCATTTCGGAAACCAGCGCCTCGAAGGGTACGCGGTGCGTCCAACCGAGGCGGGTTCTGGCTTTCGTGGCGTCGCCCAGCAGGAAATCCACTTCGTTCGGCCTGAAATAGCGGGGATCGATCTCGATCAGTTCCTCGCCCGAACGGGCATCTATGCCCTTCTCGTCCACGCCGCGCCCTGTCCATTCGATCCTGCGATCGACGACGGCGAAGGCCTTCTCGACGAATTCGCGCACCGTATGGGTCTCCCCCGTCGCCAGCACGAAGTCGTCCGGCTCGTCCTGCTGAAGGATGCGCCACATGCCTTCCACATAGTCGCGCGCGTGCCCCCAGTCGCGGCGGGCATCGAGGTTCCCCAGGCGCAGCTTCTTCTGGATTCCCCGCTCGATGGCCGCGACAGCGCGGGTGATCTTGCGGGTGACGAAGGTTTCCCCGCGTATGGGGCTTTCGTGGTTGAACAGGATGCCGTTCGAGGCATGGAAACCGTAGGCCTGCCGGTAATTGACCGTAATCCAGTAGGCGTAGAGCTTCGCGGTCGCATAGGGGCTGCGCGGCGCAAAGGGCGTGAGTTCGTTCTGGGGCAGGATGCCCGAGCCGCCGAACAGTTCCGAGGTTGACGCCTGATAGAAGCGGCAGCGGTCGCCCATCTTCAGGATGCGCAACGCCTCGAGCAGCCGAAGCGTGCCCAGAGCATCGGCATTGGCCGTGTATTCGGGCGTTTCGAAGCTCACCTGCACATGGCTCTGGGCGCCCAGGTTGTAGATCTCGTCCGGCTGGATTTCCTGTATGACGCGGCAAAGATTTGTCGCGTCCGTTAGGTCGCCGTAATGCAGGAAGAAGCGCGTTTCGGCCTCGTGCGGGTCCCGATAGAGATGATCGACACGCGCGGTGTTGAAGGATGAGGACCGCCGCTTGAGGCCGTGGACCGTGTAGCCTTTGGAAAGCAGAAGCTCGCTGAGATAGGCGCCGTCCTGACCGGTCACGCCGATGATGAGTGCTGTCTTGTCCGCCATTGCCACCCCGGGATCTGCAGGCCGTGGGATACAGCCATTTGCCTGCAGTCTGGCCTCTCCGGTCCGCCCCTGAAATATCGCAAAGCGATCAGGCCCGGTCGGCTGAAAGGGTGTGGGCGGCAATGCGGGGCATAAACCCGCAAGCGGGAACGGCTAAGGTGGCTCCCCGGAAGGCGTAGGCCGGCTGCAGCGGCGTGCGAGCGATTACCACCTTTGCGGTGCTTGAGGCCTGTTCGCTCAACTGTAACAGTCTTGATGAGCTGCAGGCGGGCGCTTTCCATGAGGATCATATTTGCCAACCGCTATTTCTTCCCCGATCAGTCGGCGACGAGCCGCATGGTCTCCAGCCTTGCCTTCGCGCTGGCAGCGGAGGGCATCGAGGTTACGGCGCTGGCCAGCAGGCACTTCCATGACAGACAGGAGGTCCGCCTGCCGGCGCGCGAGACGATCGAGGGCGTGGACGTCAGGCGCATCTGGACCTCTTCCTTCGGCAGAAGCGGTGTTGCCGGACGCGCGGCCGATTATGCGACCTTCCACCTCTCCGCGGCGGCCTGGTGGCTTTCCCATACGAGACGCGGCGACATCTGCGTGGTTTGCACCGACCCGCCGCTTCTGTCCGTAACGGCCGCCGGGCCCGTCCGCCTGCGCGGAGGCAGGATGGTGAACTGGGTCATGGACCTGTTCCCCGAAACGGCGATGGAACTCGGCATGCTGCCGAGGGAGGGCCTGCTGGGCGCGCTTACCCTGCGCCTGCGCAACCGGTCGCTCGACAGGGCCGATCTTACGATCAGCCCCATCGCGGCCATGACGCGCTACCTGTCGGAGCGCAGCAGCGACCCCCAGCGTTTCGTAACCGTCCATCACTGGTCCAATGGCGAGGAAATCCGGCCGGTTCCCCCGGCGGAGAACCCGCTGCGCCGCGAATGGGGACTGGAGGGAGCCTTCGTCGTCGGCTATTCGGGCAATTTCGGCCGCGCGCACGAATTCGCCACCCTAATTGGGGCCGCCGAAAGGCTGCAGGATCATCCCGACATCCGCTTCCTGCTCATCGGTCAGGGAAAGCAGCACACGGCGGTGCGGAAAGAGGCGGCCCGGCGCGGGCTCAGAAACGTCATCTTCAAGCCCTTCCAGCCGAGCGAAGTACTCGCGCAAAGCCTGAGTGCGGCCGATCTGCACATCGTCTCGCTTCTGCCGGCGCTGGAATACTGCATTGTGCCCAGCAAATTCTACGGCGTACTTGCGGCGGGACGGCCGGCCATCTTCATCGGTGATGAGAACGGAGAGGTCGCCACGCTGCTGCGCAAGGGTGCCTGCGGCGAGACCGTGTCGCCAGGAGACGCGGAGGGGCTTGCCGCCGCCATCCTGAGATTGAAGAGTTCGCCAGTCCTCTGCCAGACCATGGGGGAACGCGCGCGGCGGCTTCTGGAGAGCGACTTTACGCTTCCCCATGGTGTCGCGCGCTGGCGCAATGCCGTCGCGCCCCTTCTGCCCCAGAACCATCAATCGCGCGCGGCCTCGCTGCCGCTGGGGGCCGGAACGTGAGCGGCAGTTTCGTTGTCAGCCAGCTTGGCGCCCGCATGCACTACGCGGTGCCCAGAATGCTTTACCGGGCCGGCCGGCTGGAGCGGCTTTACACCGATATCTGCGCGGTCAAGGGCTGGCCGCGCGCCCTTGCGCATCTGCCGCCTGCCATGCTTCCGGCTGCCTTGCGCAGGCTCAAGGGAAGGGTGCCGCGAGACATTCCTCCGGACCGGATCGTCTGCTTCGAGGGCCTAGGCCTCGCATCCGTGCTGCACAGGATGGTGGTTCCCACACGCGCGGGAGATACGCGCGCTGCGCTTGAGGCAGGCCGAAGCTTTTCCCGCAACGTCATCCGGCATGGCTTTGGAAAGGCCGCCGGGTTCTACGGCATGAGCGGCGAGTGTCTGGAACAGCTCGATGCGGCAAGAAAGCAGGGTCTGCGCACCGCGGTGGAGCAGATCATCGCGCCGCGCATGGTGGTGGACAGGCTCGTGGCCGACGAGGTGGCGCGGCATCCGGAATGGGCTGAAAGCCTCGGGCCGGACCCATGGGCAAGCGAGTTCGCCGCGCGGGAAAGGGCCGAGTGGGACGTGGCGGATATCATCATCTGCCCCTCGGCTTTCGTCCGCGACGGCGTGGGCGCCGTCGGGGGCCCGGTGGAGCGCTGCGTGATCGTGCCCTATGGCGTCGATGCGCCTGCTGCCGTTCCTGGGCAACGTGCGCCGCATTCCGGGCCGCTCCGTGTGCTCACCGTTGGGGCTGTCGGGCTGCGCAAGGGATCGCCCTATGTGCTGGAAGCGGCGCGCCGGCTGGCCGGCCTTGCCGAGTTCCGGATGGTTGGGCCCGCGGTGCTGCCGCGCGCCATAGCGGAACAGCTTCGGCGCAGCCTCGATCTGGCCGGTCCGACCCCGCGCGCGGAGATTGCGCGCCATTATGCCTGGGCGGATGTGTTCTTCCTGCCTTCCGTTTGCGAGGGATCGGCTACGGTCGTCTATGAGGCGCTCGCGGCCGGCCTGCCGGTCGTCACGACTCCGAACGCCGGGAGCGTAGTTCGTGACGGAGTGGACGGCTTCATCTGCTCGGCAGGCGATACCGATGCCATGTATGCGCGCCTCGAAACGCTTGCCCGCGACAGCGAGCTGCGCCGTGCCATGGGCGAGGAAGCCCGCAAGAGCGCGGCTGCGCACGATCTTGATGCCTATGGGCGGCGGCTTCTGGCCGCGCTCGATTCGGAACCGGTCCCGGCCGGTGAGGAGCCTCTCGCGGCGGCATGATGATGCACGATCCGAAATCCGCTGCGAGACGTCTGAGAATCGGGATGCTCATCGGCACGGTCTCCGTCACGGGAGGCGGCGTGATCGAGGCCCTCCGCTCCCTTTCGCTCGCCCTCAGCCGGATTTCCGATATCTCGGTCGAAATCTTCAGCCTCAGGGGCGAAGGGGATCGAGTCGATTTCGGGGACATTCCGGTGCATCTCTTCGCCGCGCGCGGACCGACCGCGTTCGGCTACGCGCCAGGGCTCGTGGACGGGCTTGAGGCGCGCGACATCGATCTTCTGCACGTGCATGGACTGTGGATGTATCTTTCGGTTGCCGCGCGGCGGTGGGCACAGAGGAGCGGCCGGCCCTATGTGGTAAGCCCGCACGGCATGCTCGACCCATGGGCGCTGCGAAACGCCCGGTGGAAGAAGCGCCTTGCGGGCCTTCTTTATGAGAACGCCCATCTGCGCAACGCCACCTGCCTGCATGCGCTCTGCGAGGCGGAGAAAGAAGCAATCGAGGCTGCCGGTTTTACCGGTCCTATTGCCGTGCTTCCGAACGGGGTGGATTTCCCCTTCGTCTCCTTTGAGCGGCCGCCCTGGCGCAAAATGCTGCCGCCGGAAAGCAAGGTGCTACTTTTCCTGGGTCGCGTTACGCCCAAGAAGCGCGTGCTTGAACTGATCCGCGCTTTCGCCCGCTCCAGCAGGGGAGACGGGGCGTGGCGGCTGGTGATTGTGGGGCCCGTCGATGAATCCTATGAACGGCGCCTGCGCCAGGAGATCGAGGCACGGAACTGCGGCGCATCGGTTCACCTTGCCGGTCCCGCCTATGGCGAAGCAAGGGCTGCGGCCTATGCCGCGGCCGATGCCTTCATCCTTCCTTCCGTCAGCGAAGGATTGCCCATGGCGGCGCTCGAGGCCTTTGCCTCCGGCCTGCCGGCGCTTCTTACGGCGCAATGCAATCTTCCCGAAGGTTTCGCCGCCGGCGCGGCCCTGCAGATTAGCGCCCACGAGGAGGGAATCGCGGAAGGGCTGGAATGCCTTTTCGCCATGGACGAGAGCGAACGCCTTTTAATGAGCGCGAGCGCCAGGCGGCTCGCCATTAGCCGCTTCAACTGGGACACCATAGCCCTGGATATGGCGAGGCTTTACCGTCGCATGGCCGAGGCTCAGGTCGCGGAGCGGCGGCGCTCTCTCTTCGGGCAGGCCGGATTTCCCGCATAGACCGTCCACTGCTTGAGATCTCGGAAGGCAACGCCCCGCGCGCCCAGAACGGAGCCCTCTTCCGCCGTCACGCCAGGGCCGACGAAAGCCTCGGCCGCGATCCAGGCATTCCGGCCAATATGGATCGGGCGCGCCTTCAGCGGGAAATCGGGATCGTCAATGTCGTGCGTGCCCGTGCACAGATGGGCGCGCTGCGAGACGATGGCGAAATCCTCGAGGACGATTTCGGCCACGTTGTAGCAGATGACACCGGGGCCGAGCGACGCGTGGGCGCCCATCACCAGGTTCCCAGGCCACCAGATTCGCGCGCTGCTGCGCACGATGGCCGTCGGATGAATACGTGCGCCGAACAGGCTCAGAAGCGCGCGCCGTAAGGGCTGGAAGACCGGAGGAGTCCAGCGCGCGAAGGCGAGCCAGGAAAGCGACCATAGAAGGCGCAAAACACGGTGCCGCAGGGCGAAAGTCGGCCCGCCGAGGCGCGGGAGCACGCCCTTTGCAAGGGGCGCCGTCCGATGGGAAGAGTGCAGGGACATGGGCTCCGGGCTCCCGGCTATCCTATCGCATGGCTGCCGTAAGGCGGATCGGCGTCAGAGGGAGTGCCAGCGCATGCGCCCCTATGTGTTCTGCGGTCTGCGAACAGGGCGATCCGCAGGCGGTAAGCGGCAAGTTTCACGTATTCCATGGCAACATACCGCCCATACTGGCCAAAGGCGGTTGCAAGGAGGTTCGGCGCGGCCGTCGGTACGGAGGACCACGAAACGCCGGGGCAAAGCGCGCGGAATGTCTCAAGCGCGCGCTTGGAGTGAAACCAGCTCGTCACCAGGATACCGGAGCGGAGCCCGGCCTTGTCCGCAAAAGGCACGGTGTTGAGCGCATTTTCCCACGTGTTGCGCGAAAGGCATTCGACCGAGATTGCGCTGGCGGGCACGCCGGCCGCGATGATCGTGTCGCGGATTGCATTGCAATCACCCTGGCCCGCGACCCTGATGGCCGGAGCCGATCCGGCAAGCCAGAGCCGCGCGGCCTTGGCGGCACGCGGCGGCCCGTCTCCGCCCAGAACCACCAGCGCGTCGGCCTGCTCCGGCGCGCCGAGTTCCGTCAGAAGATCCTCGGACAGGGCAATCGCTGCGAGATAGGCCGTGAACAGGAAACCGGAGACGAGCACCGCGGCGAACGCGATGGAGCGGGAACGTCTCCCGGCAGCGCTCCTCATACCTGCAGCCCGCGCTCGCGCCTGCGCAACTCCGCCGTCTTCAGCACGATCATGAATTCATAGCCGGAGATCAGGCGGCAATAGACATAGCCCGGCCAGCCGTCGAGGAAGCCGCCGCGCAGCACATACATGTAGAGAAAGCGCAGCGTGGGCCGGAAGGGCAGGTGGTAGGCCAGGCTCTTCAGCCCACGCCGTCTGGCGTCGGGCTGCTTGCTGAAAAGGTCGGTCCAGTCGATTTTCGTGGCGGCGCGGCTTGCTGCAAGGCGCGCCTCCACGCTTGAGTAGCGGTTGTGCTTGTCGTACCAGGCCTCGATGCCCTTGTTGAAGCTGTAGTGGATGAAATGGGATTTCAGATGTCCCACGGGGCCGTCCGGCACGCACACCGAATGCACCTGCCGCTCGAAGCGCACGCGATCCGGCCGCACCATGCGCGTGATCCAGGTGGGATAGAGGCTGCTATGGCGTATCCACTTGCCGAGGAACATGTTCTTGTAGCGCGCCTTGAACATGGCCTCGGGGCGGGTGGGATCGGCAGCGATCGCCAGCATCTCGTCGCGCAGGTCTTCCGGCGTAACTTCGTCGGCATCGGGCGTGTAGACCCAGGGATATTTGAACTTGATCTTGGTCAGCCCGAACATGCGCTGCCGGTCTTCCGAGTCGTATTTGCGCTTGATCACGCGGGCGCCCGCCGCCCGGGCGATCTCCACGGTGTGGTCCGTGCTGAAGGAGTCGAGCACCACGATGTCGTCGCTCCATGAGACGGATTCCAGGCAGGCAGGCAGGTTGACCTCTTCGTTCCATGTCATGATGAGAACGGATATGCTCATCGGGCATCCTCATGGATTGGCTGCTGCGGCCGGCGGTTCGTGACCGCCGCCGGACGTGGCAGGCTGATAGGCGTGAGCTGCCCGAAGCCTCAGCTCGTAAGCCTCAGCCGGTGCTTCGAGCCGGTGTGTCTGCAGATGGTGCACGAGCGCGGCATGCACGCAGAGCGGGACGACAAGGCCGGCCAGCATCAGATCGTCGGGCAGGCCGAAAACCACACCGCAATAGGCGACAGCGCCGCACAGAGCGGAAGCACCCGAAATCAGCGCGGTGGTAATGGCAGGCGAAAAGCCGGCGTCGATCAGGAGATGATGCAGGTGGCTGCGGTCGCCGGAAAACGGGCTTCGTCCGCTGGCAAGCCGCCGCACGATCAGGCTCAGCGTGTCCGCAATGGGAAGGATGACCACCCAGAGCAGGACGGGGAAAGCGACGGACCGCTCGCCGGTGCTCAGGTTTATGATGAAGAAGGCGAGTGCTGCGCCCAGCATCAGGCTTCCGCCATCGCCGAGGAACACCGCTGCCTTCGCTCGCCAGGGATGGCGGAGGTTGAAGAGAAGAAAGCCGAAGACGGCCGCGAGCAGCACCAGAGCGTGAAGCGCCGAAAGCGGCGCGCCTTCATGGAAGGCGATCAGAGCCAGCCAGAAGAGCGCAGCGGACGCGCTGGCACCGGCAAGCCCGTCGACCCCGTCAAGCATGTTGATGGCATTCACGGTGCCCACCACGAAGAGGACCGCGATCACCTCACCCAGCAGGGGCGCGATCTGCCACAGTTCCATTCCGGCGAAGGAGCCGAGATCGATCGGCCGCGGAAACGCCGACAGCAGGATCAGCGCGGCAACGGTTTGCACCACAAGTCTCGGAAGCGGTGGCAGACGCCAGCGATCGTCGGCCATACCGAGCAGAACGAGCATGCCAAGCCCAATCTCCCAATTCCATGGAATCTGAAGGCCCGGCTGAAACCCGATGCCTGCCACCATGAACGCCGTGAAGATCGCGAAGCCCCCCGACAGCGGGACATTGCCTTCATGCCACTTTCTCGCATCCGGCGTATCGACGAGGTGTATTTCACCGGCGATTTGCCTGGTGGACAGGATCAGGAGGACGCAAAGCAAAAATGCATTGAGCATATGCACATACAAACCGATCGACATGGACCGCCCTCACCCTGTTCCTCCTCATATGGACGGGAAGTTTAGTCGGCGGCCGGGAAATGCCGCAGCTAGAGAAAATGCGGATGCTTTCAGCCGTGTGGCCTAGCCCATACTCCGACCGAAGGGGTAGAGCCTGGTGGAAGGCGCCTGCTCTCCGGCCGAACCGGGCTCGGTTCATCAACATCCGTGCTGTGGAGGAATTTGGCGGCACATCTTCAGCTACCTCAAACAAGGTACGCCTACCTCAAAGTTATGGCCGGCACATGCCGAATGCCGGAGTGAGGCGGAACGGCATCCGGTGAGACAATTCCCAAGTCACCGGCGGCCAGCGCCTGTGAGGCACTGCCGCGATCTTTCTTGCAAGAAGCGATTGCGTGCTCGGCTTGGCGCCGGAAGCGGTCTCAGGGCAACATGGAAACGGCATCCGTCCCCCGGCCTGGCTGGGGGACGCTGATATGATGGAAGCGGGATTGAGCTTGGAATCCAAGATATTGCGTGCTCGATCGAAGGCGGTGGCGCTTGCCGCTCTCTACATCTGTGAATCCCTTCTGCTTGAACTCGAATCCCAGGAAATCCTTCAAAGGAAGGATATAGAAGGGCTTCTCAAGGACGCGGCCAAGACGTTGCGCGCGGCCGCCGGCGAGAACGATCAGTCTGATCACGCCACCGCCGCAGAAATCATAGATATGATCCGCGCGCAGCACGAGCTGGTCAGCAACTGATCCGTCCTGTGGCATGCCGCGGGCGGGGCTAGTCGTTTGGCTGATAGGCTTTGCCCCAAAAGCCATGTTCAGCGGAATCCGGCGCGGCCTATGTTTGAAGACATGATCCCGCCTTGCCGCCCAATCCGTTTCGTATGCCGCTTCCCGCTCCATTTTCTGAGCCGGGATGCGCGCCCGACTGCGCGTAAACGCCGATGAGCAGTCGAGCCCGCCGCGCCTTCGTCATGGCTTCGCTCGAGCAATATCTCGCATTGCTCCTGAATTTTGCCATGGTGGCGGCGGTTTCCCGCATCCTTACGCCGGCCGAGATCGGGATAGCCGTCATCGGCATGGGGATCGGCGTAATTGTCTTTTCCCTTCGGGAGTTTGTCACGGCCGAGTTTCTCATCCAGCTCCCGCATGTGAGTGGCAGGGATGTGCGCACCGCCATGACCGTCCTTACCGCCGCTACCCTCCTGCTCGCCGCCTTGCTGGTTGCCGCCTCTCCGCTGCTGGCGCGCTACTATGGCGAGCCGGGCATGGAGGTCTTCCTGTGGCTGATAGCCGCCGCCACGCTGGTCGAGACGCTCAGCCTTCCCGCGCTCGCCCTGATGCGGCGGGATATGGCCTTCGGCACGATCACGCGCATTCGCACGGCGGGTATGGCGTTGACAGTCGTCACCACCATTCTCCTGGCGCTCCTCGGCTTCGGTTTCATGAGCTATGCCTGGGGCGCGCTTGCAGGCAGCGTTCTGGACACCGGCCTTTCATGGCTGGCGAGACGCGATGCACGCGATCTGAGGCCGACATTTGCGTCCTGGCGCGCCGTCTACGAGTTCGGCCGTTTCCGCGGCGCCACCGGGTTCATCGACCGCGCCTATGATGCGCTGCCCTCACTGGTTCTCGGGCGGCTGCTTACCCCTTCCGCCGTTGGCATCTACAACCGGGCAAATGCCGTGTGCGCCATACCCGACCGCACGCTGCTTGGCGCGGTGTTCAGCTTCGCCTTTCCTGCGCTTGCGGCCGAGGTGCGCGAAGGCCGGCCCGTGGGCGAACATTATCTGCGGGCCATCAGTTACATCACGGCCTGCTATTGGCCTGCGCTCATTCTGCTTGCCGTGCTTGCCACACCGGTTGTCGCCTTCGTGCTCGGCCCGGATTGGGGCGAGGTGGTGCCGCTTGTCCGCATTCTTTCAATCGCCAGCCTGTTCTTTTTTCCGGTCATCCTCACCCGTCCGGTGTTGATGGCGCTCGGGCACAACCGGGATGCGTTCGTGGCGCATTTCATCTGCCGCGCCGTCGCCGCCGTTGTTCTGTGTGCGGCGAGCCCCTTCGGACTTCTCGTCATGGTATCCGGCCAGCTCATCGCCATTCCCATCGAGATGGCGGTGTCGCTGTGGTTCGTCAGAAAGCATGTGGGTTTCGCCTGGCATGATCTGGGCCGCATTCTGATGGGCAGCGCCGCCGTCACTGCAGGCGCCGCAGCCGGCCTTACCGGCGCACTGGCTCTGTTCGGCTTCAGGTTCGATCTTTCGATGACGGAGGCGATGTTTGCGGCCTTTGCTGCGGCGGGCGGCTGGCTTCTTGCGGTCGTGTTCATGCGCCATCCGGTGAAGGACGAGCTTCGGCCGATCATTGAGCAGGCGCGGCGGGCGTGCCGGCGGTCCATCAACATCCCCGCCGCTTCTACCACGAGCGAACCGGGCTGAGGCGGAGGCGTCATGGCCAGCATCGATGTCGCGATCCCGAGCTACAATTACGGGCGCTATCTGCGGGACTGCGTCCAAAGCGTGCTCTCGCAGGAAGGTGTTGATCTGCGCGTGCTGATCGTGGACAACGCCTCCACCGATGACAGTCCGCAAATCGCGCGCGAGCTTGCGGCATCCGACAGCCGTGTCGAACTCTGCCTGCGAGAGCGCAATCTCGGCCAGCACGCCTCCTTCAACCAGGGTGTCGATTGGGCCGAGGCCGACTACTTTGCGATTCTGTGTGCGGACGATCTGCTCCCGCTCGGGGCGCTTGCGCGCGCCGTTGCGATCATGGAGCAAAATCCGGATGTGAACCTGGTCTACGGACGGACCGAATTCGTGCCGTCCGCTTTCTCGCCTTCAACCCTCGCATTGCCATCTCAGCCGGCGGATTTCCGGATTTTCAGTGGCCAGGAGTTTCTCGAGATCTTCTGTAGGACTGGGCGCAGCCCGATCGGCGGTCCGACGGCGATCGTCCGCACCGCTGCGCAGAAACGCGCAGGCCATTATCTGACGTCACTCCCGCACACGGACGACGTGGAAATGTGGATGCGCATCGCCTGTTTGGGCTCCGTCGCCGAAATCGACGCCGTGCAGCTTTACGCGCGCATCCACGAGGCCAACCAGTCCGCCGCCGTCTCGAATGTCCATTCGTGGAACCTTGAGATGGAGCAGGCATTCGCCGCCTTCTTCAGCGGGGCTGGTGCCGCGCTCGGCCAAGCGCGGCGGCTGCACCGGATGGCGTGTCGCAGCCTTGCACACCGGGCGTATTGGTGCGCGGTCTCGCATGTGCTTCGCGGCGAACCCGGTGCGCCGGACCTTATGCGCTTTGCGCTGCGTCTGCGCCCCACACTCGCGCTCGTGCCTCCATTGGGAAGCCTTTTCAGCCGGGCCGATGCGCTGGACCGGATTCGTGCAACGCTGAAGGCGAGGCTTTCCGCCCGGCCGACTGATCACGCAGAGGAAAGCTCAGCCTTGCGCCGTAAGGCGTAGAGCCCGCTCATCGGCGTGCTCCTGCCTGCGCGCCTCGCCAGCAAAAAACAGATCGGTGAGGATGCGTTCCTGTTCGGCAAGCAGCATTCCATATCGTTTCGTTGAGCCGGAAATGCGTTCGCGAAACTCAGCCCGCCGACCCAGTGCCTCAAGAAACTGGCGTTTCAGAAGCTCCAGGTCGAAGTGCTCCACATGCTGCGAGAAGCCGTCCAGCCCCGCGTCGAAAAGCAGCGCGTCGTTCTTTTGCGCATAGCCGAGCGAAATGACCGGCTTCTGCATCTTCAGGGCGCAAATGATGTTGTGGAAGCGCGTCCCCACCATGATGTCCGTCTCGGATATCTGGCGCATGAGCTGGTCGAGCGTTCGGGAAGGCTCGACCGCGATCCGTCCCTCGTCCAGCTTCACGGCCTTTGCTTCCAGCTTGCGCAGAACCTCTCGTATCGTCGACTCGTCCAGGCTGTCTCCGGTCAGCATCCGGACATTGCAGTCCCGCTCAAGGAGCCAGATGATGAAGTCCACCAGCTTGCCGACATAGGATTCATAGATGGCCTCGCCGTCCGGATGGCTTCGCATCCAGCCTGCATAGGTCATGACGCCGACCCCGGCGGTAATTCTCTTTCTTTCGCGCCGAGGCTTCGTTTTGGGAAGCGGCAGCGCGAAGGCGAGATCGGGGAAAACCCGGTCTTCCCTCGTGTCGAGTCCCACGCTCTCCATGAAGCTCCTTGAAGGCAGGTCCCGGTAGGAGCGGTAGTGGCACATACGGGCCGACATGGTCATGAACCGGCGGCTCCAGGGATGGACGATGGGGCCTGCTCCGATGCTGACGAAGGCGACCTTTGCGCCTGCCAGGCGCGCGGCAAGGCTCCAGCGGAAGATCATGAACGGCCAGCCGAACGGCCTTTCCTGAAAATCGTCCAGAAAGCCGGTTCCCGGTACAATGAACAGATCGATGCCGCGTGTGCTGCCGATCGGGTGCAGGAGACCGAGAACACGGCCCAGAATGCGGCCGGTGAGGCGGTCGAGCGTTTTCAGAACGCGGGCCTGAGTGCCGGAATATCCTGTTCCGATGGCGCGAATTCCGAATTCCGCCTCGACGGCTTCAGGATTGGGACAGAAGCACACCAGCTCACTTTCCGGTGCTGCCCTGCGCAGAAAAAGCAGTATGGCTTCCAGGCTGCCGTCGTTTCCTGAACTGCCGCAGCCGAACTGGCCAAACAAAGCGATTTTCATCAACGCCTGCCATGGATGCCCGCCTTGGCGCATATTGGCGTTCCGGCCCGGCAATCGGAACACCGCTTTTTGGAGGGGCAGGGCGGCCCATTTCCCTCGGCGGGATGAATGACTGGACGTCAATTCCCCCGTCCGCGCGCTAAGCCGGAAGGCGTAGCCGTTACGCAGCATGGCCGGTTTTCCCCTTTCCGTCGCTGCCGATAGCATTCGCGCAGCATTTGGTTGGTCCGCAAATCCATGAATGGAATGGGCTTTGCGGCCGGGCCTGGGAGGGCCTTCGTTGAAGCTCGCCTATTTCGTTAAGCCTCATATCGGCGGCACCTATACGCTGTTCCGGCATTTGCGCACGGGACTGGCGGGTTATGGGATCGATGTGCGCTGGATGAGCTGTGAGAGCACCGCCGAAGGCGCCGGGATACGGCATCATGACGACGAGGCGGGCTGCATGGTCACGACGCCTGCGCGTCTCTCCGAGCCGGAGCGGGCTGCCGCATTGATCAGGGAACTGCAGCGCGGACGTTATGATGGAGTTTTCGTCAATGTGCTGACGGACCGTCTGCAGATGAACGTCGCCCGCTACCTGCCGGAGGCGATGCTGCGCATCATGATCGTGCACAACATCACGCCTGGCACCTATGCCGCGGCGCGATCGCTGCGCGACAGCGTGCACGCGACAGTGGGGGTGTCGGAGCGCTGCCGCCGCGATCTCGTGCACAGCCACGGCTTCCCGCCGGAGCACACGGTGGCCATCCCGAACGCGGTGGACACATCGGTGATCTCTGTCGTAGGGCGCAAGCCGCGCCCGGAAGGCAGAACGCGCCTCATCTTTCTCGGTCGTATCGAGGACGCCTCCAAGGGGGTCTTCTGGCTGCCGACGATTATGGACCGGCTGCCGCAGGCGGTTTCCCTCACCGTCGCCGGAGATGGCCCCGACCTGCCGCGCCTGACGCGCCGGCTGGAACGGCATGCCGGCCGCGTGCGCATTCTGGGCGCCGTCGCGCCGGAGTTTATTCCGAAGCTGCTTGCCTCGCATGATGTGATGGTCGTCCCCTCGCGCTTCGAGGGCTTCGGCTTCACCATCATCGAGGCCATGGCGGCCGGGTGCGTACCCGTTGCGTCTCACATTTCCGGCGTGACGGACACGATCATCGAAGAGGACATTTCCGGACTGCTCTTTCCCGTGGGCGACTGGGGCGAAGCGGCAGACCGCATCGCAAGGCTGCACGAAAGCCCGGCTTTCCTTGACGAACTTTCAGCAGGGGCGCGGCGCCGCGCACAATCGGGCTTCGGCTTGAAAGCAATGGCGGAAGCCTATTTCGCGCTCATCGAAAAGCTCGTCCGCGAGCGCCCTCCGCTGCCGCCGCCTCCCCCGATCGAGGCGTGGAAGATGCCGAGCGGTCTGCGGACGAGCCTCAGGACCTATCTGCCGCTGCCAATCAAGAATTTCCTTCGCGTCGTGATGGAGCGGCTCTGAATCGCAGTGGAAGGATGACACCCGTGATGCGCCTATGCGAGACATTCGATCGATCGAACCGGCTGCGCGAGCGCGCGCACGCCATCATCCCCGGCGGCGCCCATACTTACGCCAAGGGGGATGATCAGTATCCGATTCTCTCTCCCGGTTTCATCGCCCGCGGGCAGGGCGCGCATGTGTGGGACGTGGATGGAAACGAATTTATCGAATACGGCATGGGCAACCGCGCCGTTGGGCTGGGTCATGCCTACCCGCCTGTTCTGGAGGCGGTGCAACGCGCTCTGACGCTCGGCTGCAACTTTACGCGGCCGCACTATCTGGAAGTAGAATGCGCCGAGCGGTTTCTGGAGATCATAACGGGCGCGGAGATGGTCAAGTTCTGCAAGGACGGCTCCGACGCCACATCCGGCGCGGTGCGCCTTGCACGGGCCTACACCGGTCGTGACATGATCGCCTGCTGCGCGGACCACCCATTCTTTTCCACGGATGACTGGTTCATCGGCACGACGCCCATGAATTCCGGCATCCCAAAGCAGGTGAGGGAGCTCACCGCCACCTTCCGCTATGGCGATCTGGAAGACGTGCGCCGCCTTTTCGACCGCTATCCCGACCGGATTGCGGCGCTGATCCTGGAGCCTTCGCGCGGGGACGATCCTCCGGCAGGCTATTTTCAGGACCTGAGGGAGATCTGCCACCGCAACGGCGCGCTCCTGATCCTTGACGAGATGATCACCGGCTTCCGCTGGCATCTGAACGGGGCTCAGGCGCTTTACGAGGCCGATCCCGATCTTTCCTGTTTCGGCAAGGCGCTCGCCAACGGCTTTTCGCTTTCCGCGCTGGCCGGCAAGCGGGAGATCATGCGGCTCGGCGGGCTGCAGCACAATGACAGGCCGCGGGTCTTTCTCCTTTCAACGACCCATGGCGCGGAAACCCATGCGCTTGCGGCGGGCATCGCGACGATGGAGACTTATGAGCGCGAGCCGGTCGTCCAGCATCTCTACCGGCAGGGTCGCTTGCTGCGCGAGGGCATCGAAGCCGCGATCCGGGAGGCAGGTGTCGAGGGCTATTTCAAGGTCACCGGTCGGGATTGCTGCCTTGCGTATGCCACCCTCGATCAGGCGTTCCAGCCCTCGCAGGCCTTCCGCAGCCTTTTCCTGCAGGAGACCATCCGGCGCGGCGTGCTCGCTCCCTCGCTGGTGGTGAGCTACGCCCATGGCCCGCTGGAGATGGAACGTACGGTGGAGGCCGTGCGCGAGGTGTTTCAAATCTACGCGCGGGCGCTCGAGGATGGCGTGGAGCGCTATCTGGTCGGCCGGCCTTCCCAGATCGTCTACCGGCGCTTCAATCAGGAAGTGCCCGAGGCCAGAATGGCGCGGGGATGATGCGGCGTGCATTGCCGATCCTCCTCTTGGCGTCGGCCGTTCTTGCTCTGACACCGAGGACGGCTGATCTGTTTCCAGCTGCCCGCTTCCCGCTGCAGATAGATGGATCGGGCCGCTATCTGGAAGATGCTGAAGGAAAGCCCTTCCTCCTCCATGGGGATACCGCGTGGTCGCTCATCGCAGAGCTGACGCGGGAGGAAACGGAGCTCTACCTTCAGGACCGCAAGGCCCGAGGGTTCAACGCGCTCATCGTGTCCCTCATAGAGCGCAAATTCGCCTCCAACGCCCCCGCCAATGCTTATGGCGAGCAGCCCTTTGCGGCCCATGGTCGTTTCTCGCAGCCGCGGGACGCCTATTTCGACCATGCTGAATGGGTGCTGAGACGGGCGGAGGAGTTCGGTTTCATCGTGCTGCTTGCACCCGCCTATCTGGGCTTTGGCGGGGGCGAGGAAGGCTGGTACCGTGAGGTGGAGGCGGCCGGTCCGACGGAACTCGAAGCCTATGGCCGCTATCTGGCCCGGCGTTTCGGCAGGCTCAAGAACATCATCTGGATGCTTGGGGGCGATTACGACCCGCCCGACAAGAACCTCGTGCGCGCTCTGGTTTCAGGGCTCGCGGCCGGCGGTGCGGGCGGACTGCGCACGATCCATGCTGCCCCGGACACGATCGTGGCCGCGTTTTGGGCGGAAGAGCCATGGATCGATATCGAGACCGTTTACACCTACAGCGATGTTCACGCCCAGGTGTTCGAACGGTATGCCGCAAAAGGTGGGCGGCCGATCCTTATGCTTGAGACCACCTATGAAGGCGAGCGCGAGGCAGACGCGCGGGCCGTCCGCGCCGCCGCCTATGGCGCCATGCTTGCCGGTGCGGCAGGGCATGTCTACGGCAACAATCCTATGTGGCACTTCAGCGGGCCCGGAATCTATCCGAGTGAAATCGGCTGGAAGGAAGCCTTGGGAAGCCCGGGGGCCGAGAGCATGACCCATCTGCGGCGCTTTTTCGAGATGTTCCCATGGTGGCAGCTTGAGCCTCTGCCGGTAGGAACGCTGCTGGAAGCGCCGGGGACGACCGGCAAGCTTTACGTGGCCTCCACCGCCGACCACCGCCTTATAATCGCTTACGTTTCGGGCCTTGCGCAGGTTATCCTTCATCCGCCCGAGGCCGGAGGACACCGGCTCAACATACGCTGGTTCGATCCCGCCCTGGGCCAGTGGACCCAGAAAAGAAACCTCGAAAACGGCCGGCCGATGGTCATCCTGCAGCCGCCCTCGCCGCAGAATGGAGGGGGCGGGGAAGACTGGCTGCTCGTCATGGAGGCGGAAGAAGGATAGCTTTCCCAGCGAATGTTCGTTGCGACGTTTTCCGCCGAAAGAGGTAGGCCCGCAGCAGCACACCTAATCCGAGTTCCCCAAAGGTCGCCATCGCCCGCGCGCAGCACGCTTGATAGCTTCGAGAAAATAAGAAGGGAGCGACGATCATGAAGGTTCTGGTGACGGGGCATTGCGGATACATCGGCTCGGTGATGGTGCCCATGCTCTTGCAGCATGGCTTTGACGTAACTGGATATGACAGCGACCTTTATCGCCGCTGCACCTATGAGCCGGGCGGAACGCTCGCGGACGTGCCGTCCATCGATAAGGACATCCGCGATGTCGAGCCCGCTGACCTCGAAGGGTTCAATGCGGTAATTCATCTCGCCGCGCTTTCCAACGATCCGCTCGGCAATCTCGATCCGGAAGTCACCTACGACATCAACCATCGCGGCAGCGTGCGGGTCGCGCGTGCTGCCAAGAAGGCGGGCGTCAGCCGCTTTCTCTTCGCCTCGTCCTGCAGCAACTACGGCCAGTCAGGCGCGGATCTGATCGACGAGACGGGCGCCTTGCGGCCCGTCACCCCCTATGGCTGGTCCAAGGTGCTGGCCGAACGCGATATAGCGGAGCTTGCCGACGACAGCTTCTGCCCTGTCTATTTCCGGCCGGCCACCGCCTATGGCCTCTCGCCGCGCCTGCGCTTCGACATCGTGCTCAACAATCTCGTTGCCTGGGCGGTGACCGAGGGGCGCATCTTCCTGAAATCCGACGGGACGCCCTGGCGGCCGATCGTGCATGTGCGGGACATCGTGCGCGCCTTCATCGCGGGGCTTACGGCACCGCGCGAAAAGGTGTGGAACCAGGCGTTCAATGTCGGCTCAACGGCGCACAACTACCGCATCCGGGAAATCGCTGAGATTGTGGCCGATGTGGTGCCGGGATGCAGGTTGGAATTTGCGGCTGATGCGGGGCCCGATACGCGATCCTACCGGGTGAGCTTCGAAAAGCTTGCGCGGGTTCTGCCTGAAGCCGTACCTCAGTGGAATGCAAGATCGGGCGCCGAACAGCTCTATCACGCCTATACGAGCTCCAATCTGACGTCCGCCGAGTTCGAAGGTCCGCGCTATCAGCGCATCGCGCATATCCGCCAGCTTCTCCTTGAGCGGACGCTCGATCATGATCTGCGGTTGAGGCGGGCGGAAGCGCGCGAGCCCCTGTCACTTGCCGGTTGAGGCATGGAATACGGGCAAACAGCTCTACCGTCCCACACCGGTTCCGTGGGGCAGGAGATTTACGCGCTCGCGAGCGAAATTTTCCCTCTCTGCCGCAGCATTACAGGGCAAGGGGTGCGCGATACGCTCGACATCCTTGCCTGCTACATACCGCTGGAGCGCCGGTCCGTCCGGACGGACGAGCGTCTGTTCGACTGGACGGTACCGAAGGAATGGGTGATCCGTGATGCCTTCATCAAGGATGAGGCAGGCCGCCGGATTGTCGATTTCCATGCCTGCAACTTGCACGTGGTAAGCTACAGCACCCCCGTCCACCGCCGCATGCCGCTCGAGGAGTTGAGGCGGCACATCCATACGCTCCCCGATCAGCCGCATCTCATCCCCTATCGCACCTCCTATTACGCGGAGAGCTGGGGTTTTTGCATGGCCCACGAACAGCTGGAGGCTCTATCGCCTGGCATCTACGAGGTGCGCATCGATTCGGAGCTGAAGGATGGCAGGCTCGACTATGGCGAGCTTGTCGTGCCGGGCACGAGCGGACGCGAATTTCTCCTGTCTGCGCATGTCTGCCATCCGTCGCTCGCCAATGACAACTGCTCCGGCCTTGCGCTGCTTGCCATTCTCGCGCGGCAACTCCGAGGCATGGACACCCGTTACACCTATCGCTTCATCTTCGCTCCTGGAACCATCGGAGCGCTGGCCTGGCTCGCGCAGAACGAACAGCGCCTTCACCTCATCGACATGGGATTGGTGATCTCATGCGTGGGCGACGCGGGCGGACCCACCTACAAGCGCAGCCGCAGGGGCAATACCTTCATCGACCGCGCGGTCGAGCATGTGCTGAAGCACTGCGGCAGGAAGGCCGAGATCAGGGATTTCTCACCCTACGGCTATGACGAACGGCAATATTGCTCGCCCGGCTTCAACCTGCCGGTAGGGCTGTTCCAGCACAGCCCCTTCGGCGAGTTTCCGGAATATCACACCTCGGCGGACAATCTGGACTTCATCGCACCTGAGCATCTTGAGCGCGCCTATCGAACGCTCGCCGAGGTGATCCGCGTTGCCGAAGGCAACTGGACGCCGCTCAACCTCAGCCCTAAGGGGGAGCCGCAGCTCGGCCGGCGCGGGCTTTACGGTTCGACTGGCGGCGACAAGGCCGCCGCAGATGGGGCGATGGCGATGCTATGGGTCCTCAATCTCGCTGATGGAACCCATACGCTGCTAGACATTGCCGAGCGCGCTGGTCTTCCCTTCGCGCGGATCGCGGAAGCGGCTGGGCGCCTTAAGGAAAAGGGCCTTCTCGCCGAAGCCGCCCCGCCGACCTCTTCATCCTGGCAAGAGGCTATATGAGCCCTTCGGGCTCCAGATAGGGCCAGGCAAGATCGCGCTCGGAAATGACCGCGGGCTGGCACGGCCATTCGATGGCAAGCACGGGATCGTCATATCGCAGGCCGCGCGCGGCAGACGGCTCGTAGAATTCCGAGATCAGGTAATTGACGATGACATTGTCGCTGAGCGTGATGAAGCCATGCGCGAAGCCTTTCGGGATATAGAGCCTGCGCCCGTTGCGGGCGGAAAGCTCGACCGCGGTCCACCGCATGCGGGTGGGTGATCCGGGCCGCATGTCCACGATCACGTCGAATATCGCTCCGTGCGCGCAGGAAACGATTTTCACCTCGCCATGAGGCTCCTCCTGAAAATGTAACCCTCGGAGCGTACGCGCGCGGCGCGAAAGGGAGGTGCTGTGCTGCACGAAACGGGTTTCAAGCCCGTGGTCTGCAAATTCCCGGACGCAGAAGGTGCGGGCGAACCAGCCCCGCTCATCCTCCGCCGGTACGGGATCGACAATCCAGGCACCCTTAAGCTGCATCTGTTCAAATCGCATTGGCGTTTCCGTCCCCATGAGCGGAAGCCAAGTCTTCCTCGCGCGGCAGATGACGCAAAGCCATTCTTAATGGGTAGGAAGGCCTTCCGAAGGGCGTAGACCGGGGGCGGCCGCCTACTCCTTAGAATGGCGGCCCATCAGCACGGATTGAACCGATTGCCGTCTCGGCAGACGCGCCGCCTGCCTCTAACGTCTGTTACACGAGGCATCGGGACTTCGATGCCTCTTGCGGGGGGTGCCGCACAGCCAGCGTCCAACTTCTGACCGAAGCCCCCGGCCCACCCCGACGACCTGGTACAGGAGCAGGACAAGATGAACGTCGAGCCGCTGAATTTCGCGAGGAGGAGACAGTCGCGGCGGCTCGCCGGCTCATGCCGGCTGTGCGGCGCCAACCTGGTCCACACATTCGTGGACCTCGGCATGTCTCCCCCCTGCGAGGATTTCCGCCTGGAGGAACAGCTCGATGGCGTGGAGCACTATTATCCGCTCCACGTCCTCGTCTGCGACCAGTGCTTTCTCGTCCAGCTCAAGGAATATGTGCCGCCTGAGGATATCTTCACCGAGTACGCCTATTTCTCCTCCTACTCCTCGAGCTGGGTCGCCCACGCCAAGGCCTATTGCGAGATGATCACCAAGCGCCTTGGCTTGGGATCCAACAGCCTGGTGGTGGAACTCGCGAGCAACGACGGCTATCTGCTCCAGCATTTCGGGCCGCTGGGCGTGCCGGTTCTCGGCATCGAGCCCGCCGCCAATGTCGCGGCCACGGCCATCGAAAAGGGTATACCCACGCGCATCGAATTCTTCGGCGTCGAGGCGGCGCATCGCCTGCTGACGGAGGGCATTCAGGCCGACCTCATCGTCGGCAACAATGTTCTCGCGCAGGTGCCCGACCTCAACGACTTCGTGGCCGGGATCAAGCTCCTGCTCAAGCCGGATGGCGTCGTGACGCTGGAGTTTCCGCATCTCGAACGCCTCATCGCGGAAAACCAGTTCGACACGATCTATCACGAGCATTTCTCCTATTTCTCTCTGCTGACTGTCACCGAGATGGCGCGGCGGCATGGGCTCCGCGTCATCGATGTGGAGGAATTGCCCACCCACGGGGGCTCGCTGCGGGTCTATCTGGGCCATGAGGATGGGCCTCATCCCGTGTCGGCGGTCGTCGGCGCGCTGCTGGAACGCGAGCGGAAGCGGGGCTTCGACCATATCAGCGGCTATGAAGGATTCGCTGCCAGGGCAGAACGCACCAAGCGCGACCTGCTTTCCTTCCTGATCTCTGTGAAGAACGAGGGCGCCCGCATTTGCGGCTACGGCGCGCCCGGCAAGGGAAACACGCTGCTCAACTATTGCGGCATCGGAACGGACTTCCTCGACTTCACCGTGGACCGCAATCCCTACAAGCACGGGCGCTACACCCCGGGCATGCACATTCCCATCCTTCCGGTCGAAGCGCTCGATGAAGCGCGGCCCGATTACATCCTCATCCTGCCTTGGAACCTGAAAGACGAGATCGTGCGCCAGATGCGGCACGTGGGCGGTTGGGGGGCAAAGTTCATCGTTCCCATTCCCTCTGTCACGGTCATCGATCCGCGTGAGAGGTTGCCATGAAAGTGGTTCTGTTTTGCGGGGGGCTCGGCACGCGCATCCGGGAATATTCGGAAAGCGTCCCGAAGCCCATGATACCGCTTGGCCACCGGCCCATACTGCATCACGTGATGCAGTATTATGCCGATTACGGCCATGACGATTTCATTCTCTGCCTTGGCTACAAGGCGAACGTCATCAAGGATTTCTTCCTGAACTTCCGTCCGCAAACCTTCGGCGACTGCGTGATCTCGGACGGTGGACGGAACGTGCAGGTCCTCGGCGAAATGAACCGGGACTGGCGCGTCACCCTCATCGACACCGGCATCTGGAGGAACATCGGCCAGCGCCTGTGGGCCGTGCGCGACCACCTGCGCGGGGAAAAGATGTTCCTCGCCAATTACAGCGATGGGCTCACCGACGTGGACCTGGACGACATGCTGGCGCGTTTCGAGGCGAGCGACAAGATCGGCTGCTTCCTGGCCGTGCGCCCGCCGCTCACCTATCACCTCGCCGACATCGCGGAGGATGGGCGGGTGCGGGAATTCCGCAGCTCGTCGCGCTCGGACATCTGGATCAATGGCGGCTACTTCATCTTCCGGTCGGAGATCTTCGACTACATGCGCGAAGGCGAGGAGCTTGTGCTGGAGCCGTTCGACCGGCTGATCGCCGAAGACAAGCTGATGGCCTACAAGCACGAAGGCTTCTGGCGGTCGATGGACACGCTCAGGGACTGGCAGGCCCTCGAGGATATCGTCGAGAAGGGCGAGATGCCGTGGAAGGTGCGGCGCAAGGCGCAGGCCGCGGATGCCCCGTTGAAGACGGCGCTGTGATATGGAAGGGCTTGTGCTGAGGCGTGAGCCGCTGCGCCTTCTCTGCATCGGGGCTCATTCCGACGATATCGAGATCGGCCTCGGCGGCACGATCCTTCAGCTTATCGAATCCGGCTCGAAACTCTCCGTCCACTGGTGCGTGGCGAGTGCCCGGGGGCAAAGGTCCGGCGAGGCGGAAGCTTCCGCCCGCGCCTTTCTGCAGGGCGTGCCGGACAGGCGGATCGAGCTGGCCAATTTCGACGACAGCTACTTTCCGGCCCAAAGCCGCGCGATCAAGGAATGGCTCGCCCGCATCCGCAGCGAATGCACGCCGGACATCGTCTTTACCCATTCGCGGGATGACGCCCATCAGGACCACCGTCAGCTTTGCGAGCTGACGTGGAACCTGTTCCGCGACCATCTCATCCTTGAATACGAGATCCCCAAGTGGGACGGCGATCTGGGGCGGCCGAATCTCTACATGCCGTTGTCAGGGAAGACGCTGGAGCGCAAGATCGCGCTGCTCATGGAGCATTTCGCCACGCAGCGCTCCAAGGACTGGTTCGATGCCGAGACGTTTACCGGCATTGCCCGCCTGCGCGGCATGGAATGCCGCGCGCCCGAGCACTTCGCGGAGGCCTTTACCATGCGAAAGGGCACGCTGGTCCTCGCGCCCTGACACCCCCCTCGCCGCGCGGTGACGGCCTCAGGAAGGCCGCTGCTCTTGCCTAACAAGCTCTGCCTTGCGTCGCGCGGTTTCCATCCCGAGGGATATGAAGGTGCGCGCATGGCGGGCGAGGTCCACATTGTCGGTCCAGAGATTGCGCCAGATGGCCGTCTTCAGCGACAGGTCCCTGTCCACGATCTCCGAGGAGAAGGATTCGAAGGTGATGTAGTCGTTATAGCCGATGGCCACGAGCGCATCGAACACGGCGGCGAAATCGATGCTGCCCGTACCGAGATAGCCGCGGTGGCTCTCGCCGATATGAACGTAGCCCACCTTATCGGCCGCGTTGCGCAGGGCCAGCCCGAGGTCCGCCTCCTCGATATTCATGTGGAACGTATCGAGGTGGAGGAACACGTTCGAGGCGCCCGTATCCCTGATATAGGCGATGCCTTGGGCGGCGGTATTGAGCAGGTTGCTCTCGAAGCGGTTGACGATCTCGAGGTTGAGCGTGACGCCCGCTTCCTTCGCCCGCTCGGCCACTTTGGAGAGATTGGCCACACTCCGGTCCCAGGCCTCGCGCGTGGGGGCCTGGGGCGAATAGCCATGCGCGGAGCTCAAGATGCCGCCCAGCTTGGTGCCGCCCAGATCGCGGGTGAGCGCCACCGCACGGTCGAGAATTGCAACACCATTCTTCGCGATCTCGGCATCGGCGCTGGAAATGTCGCCGTCCTGCGGCAATCCCATGCTGATGGCGACAGCAAGCCCGAGTTCTTCCAGACGGCGCGCCAGCCAGGGGATATCGACCACCTTCGGATCGAGATAGGAAAGCTCGATCAGATCGAAACCCGCTTCCTTGGTCCGGATCAGCGCGGTCTCGATTTCATTCCGGGAGGAGCCGGCGCTCCAGACGAATGAATGAATGCCGAGTTTGGACATGGGATGACCCTTCTGCGCGCTCCAGAACTTCCGTCCGGAATTGCTTGAGAAACAACGTGGATCGCTTCCCCGTCACGTGGACGCCAGCGATCCAGGAATGCGCAGCCGGAAAGATCCGGCTGCGCATTTTCGGTGCTGGCTTAGCGAGCCGCTGTCCAGCCCTTGTACTCGTTCACGTTCTCGGCCGTAATCAGCTGCGGATCGAGAAGCACGGTGTCCTGCTCGGGCTTCTCGCCCTGCAGCACCTTGTAGCCAAGCTCCAGCGCCTGACCGGCCATCACGTAGGGGTCCTGCGAGGCCGAAGCCTTGATCATCGAGGTGCCGGTCTTCAGCGCCTGCTCGATATCCGGCGCACCGTCCACGGCGGTGATGAAGAAGTCCGTACGGTTGAGCTGACGGGCCGCAAGCTCCGCGCCGATCGCCGTCGGGTCGTTGATGGCGAAGACCGCGTCGACATCGTCAAAGCGGGTCAGAAGGCCCTGCATCACATCCAGCCCGCCCTCGCGTGAAGCCTGACCGTTCTGGTCGTCTGAAAGGATGTTGATGCCGGGGTGCTGCTCGAACACGCTCTTGCAGCCCTTCACGCGGTCGATGATGGAGGAGGACTGCGGGCCGTTGATGATGATGACGTTGCCTTCGCCGTTCAGCTCATCGACGATGTACTGGCAGGCGATCTCGCCCGCCTTCACGTTGTTGGTCATCACCGTCACGTCCGCGCCGGGTGCCGAAACGTCGAAGGCGGCCACGACGATGCCGGCGTCCTGGGCCTTCTTGACCGCCGGGGCGATCGCGCTCGCATCCACCGCGTTGAGCATGATGATATCGACGCCCGCGGCGATAAAGCTGTCGATCTGCGAGACCTGCTTGTTCAGGTCATAGTCCGCCGAGACCGAGGTGATCTTCACGTCCGGATTGATCTCCTTGGCGCGATCCTCGATGCCCTTGATCGTCGCCACAAAGAACGGATTGCCCAGCAGGCCCACCGAGATGCCGATGCTGTTGAGATCCTTCGCCATGGCCGAGCCGGCCATCATGGATGCCAGAGCGGCACCGCAAAGCAGGTTCTTGACGATACGCATGAACGTAACCTCCTCTTTCTCTTGAGTGCGCCTCAGGCGCTGTTGGACCGGTTGGAAACCGGTTTTGGACCATCAATCACGTTCGGCTGACCCCCTGGAGCCGGTAGCGGTCCAGAGCAACGGCCGCGATGATGACCAATCCCTTGATGATGTACTGCCAGATGTCCGAGACCCCCACGAGGATCAGCCCGTTGGACAGGACGGCGATGATGAGCGCGCCGATCAGCGTGCCCCAGATGGAGCCGACGCCGCCCACGAAACTCGTCCCGCCGAGGATGACGGCCGCGATGGCGTCGAGTTCATAGGCCTGACCGAGCTGCAGGCCGTTGGCCGCGAAGAGACGCGCCGCGGACATCGCGCCGCCAAGGCCTGAAAGAAGGCCGGACATGGAATAGACGAAGAGCAGGACGAGCGGCACCTTGATGCCCGTCAGCCGCGCCGCCTCCATATTGCCGCCAACAGCGTAGATCCAGGTGCCGAGAACGGTGCGCCGCAGGATGAACCAGGACACGAGTACCACGGATATGGAGATGATCGCGAGCCAGGGCACGCCGAACAGCGTGCCGTTGCCGATGAAGGCGAAGGGCAGGGATGGATTGAAGACCGTCGTGTCGTCCCCCAGAAGTCGCGCAAGGCCGCGTACGGCGGTGAGTGAGCCCAGAGTTACGATAAAGGGCGGCAGCTTAAGATAGGCGATGAGCGCGCCATTAGCGAAGCCGCAGGCAAGCCCCATCGCCAGCGCGGCAAGAATGCCCAGCATTCCCCAGTCGGGAATGAGCGAAACGATGACCGCTATCATCGCTGACGCCGCCAGGATCGAGCCGACCGAAAGATCGATGCCGCCCGTGAGGATCACGAAGGTCATGCCGGCGGCAAGCACGATGTTGATGGCCGCCTGCTGCATGACGATCGAAAGATTGTTGAAGGTGAGAAACCGGCCCGAAAGCAGCTCGAAGCCGAGCACCAGCAGCACGAGCACGGGCAGCATGCCAAGGGCTGTGATCAGCACTCGCAGCCGGAGCTGGCGGTCTCTCTGGGTCTGGGCAACAGCATCAGTCATCGCGGATACTCGATCCATCGCTTGAGTTTCATGATCACGCCGCCGGCATGTGTTGCTGAACCGTCGTGGCGCCGGTGGAGAGCGCCATCACAGCTTCCTGGTCGATCGGCTCCTTCGCGCTGGCCGTCACCTCGCCGGCGATCCTGCCCTCGCGCATCACGAGCGTCCGGTCGGCCACGCCGACAATCTCCGGAAGCTCGCTGGAGATGATGATGATCGCGATGCCGCTGCGGGCAAGCTCGTCAATCAGCCGGTAGATTTCGGATTTCGCGCCCACATCCACGCCGCGCGTGGGTTCGTCGAGGATGATGACCTTAGGCTTCGTCTCCAGAAGGCGCGCAAGCAGCACCTTCTGCTGGTTGCCCCCCGATAGCGCGCCTGCCGTCATGGACGCGCTCTGCGCTCTGATGGAAAGCGTCTCGATCGCCTTCGCCGCGCGGCGCGCCACCGCCTTGAAATCGATCAGCCCGCCTGTCCTGGCGTCCTTTTCAAGCACGCTGATGTTCACGTTCTCGGCAATGGACATGTCGAGGAAAAGGCCCAGAACCTTGCGGTCTTCCGTGAGATAGGCCACGCCCTGATCGAGTGCCTCGCGTGGGGAGTTGATGGAAAGTTCCCTGCCGTTCAGCGTGATGGTTCCCGATGTCCGCCGGTCGGCACCATAGATGAGGCGCGCCAGCTCCGTCCGGCCGGAGCCGACAAGCCCGGCAATGCCAAGAACCTCGCCGCGGTAGACATCGAAGGAGCAGTCGTGAACGCGCTTTCCGTCGCCCAGATTGCGCACGGAAAGAATGACCTCGCCGCCCTGTTTCGGCGTGTAGTGCTCCTTGCGGTAGAAGGAGGAGAGATCACGCCCCACCATCATGGAGACAAGACGCGCCGCCGAAAGCTCCTTGCGCTCCAGCGTGCCCACATAGGCGCCGTCGCGCAGCACGCTGCATCGGTCGGCCAGGCGATAAATCTCTTCCATACGGTGGCTGATGTAGATGATCGCGATGCCTTCCTTCTTGAGATTGTAGATGACCTCGAAGAGCTTCTCCGTCTCCCGCGTCGTCAGCGACGTCGTCGGCTCGTCCATGACGATGATACGGGCGTCGGCGCCAAGCGCGCGTGCGATCTCGACAAGCTGCCGCTCGCCGAGCGAAAGCATGCCGACCTGCGTCGTCGGCGAAAAATGTACGCCTAGCCGTTCGAGGATGGGCGCGGCCGCCTTCACCATCGCGCGCCGGTCCACAAGGCCGTAGCGGGATGGCTCGTTGCCGAGGAAGATGTTCTGCGCGACGGTCAGGTTGGGCGACAGCGAGAGTTCCTGATAGATGACGGCGATCCCCTTTGCTCTCGCCAGCTTGGGGTTGCCGGTCGGCATCGGTTCTCCGCCGACGATGATTTCTCCGCCCGGATCGGCAGTGTAAGCTCCGGACAGCACCTTCATCAGAGTGGATTTGCCAGCGCCGTTCTCGCCCATCAGCGCGTGCAGCTCGCCCGGATAGACGGTGAAGGAGACATTCCTCAGCGCGTGGATGGCGCCGAAGGTCTTGCTGATGTTGCGCATCTCCAGCACTGGAGCAGCCGTGCTGGCGGGAGCGTCAACCGGCGTCATCGCCCATTTCCTTTCCGGATCGTCATTGGCCGCTCCCCGCCCGGCGCCGCCTTTCCTCGACGCGTTCGCGCCAGAGATCGCGGTATTCCGCAAGGCCGCGGAGCGTGGCCGGCTGAACCTCGCTGCATTCCACGGGCCGAGGCCTCACGCCATGCGCCTCGAAGGCGAGAGTTGCCGCGCCGACCGCCGAGCCTTCAGGGTTGTCGCTGGACAGCACCCTTTGCGAGGGACGCAGCTCAGCCAGAACTTCCGCATAGGCGTCTGTCTTCACCAATCCCCCGTCCACGATGAGGGTGTTGCTGGAACCGATGAGATCGAGGGAGTAATCGGTCATTAGGGCGACATAGAGAAGCGCGAGAGCGGAGCGCTCCGCATCCGAGCCTACCGGCCCGGCGATCTCTCCTTTCGTCTCCTGTGCGGGGCCGCCGGCGGCGAAACTCGGAAGCGCGAAAAGCCTTTTATCGATCACGGCCTGCATGTCCGCCCGATTTACCTTGGGAGGCGCATCTTGCCGGATCGTGTCGAACTCCCGGCCGCCCATGAACCGGATCGTGGGCACGGGAACGCCATCCACGCTCACATTGGCAAGCATGTCGCGCTCTTCATCGAGCATGGAAAGCGGACAGTCCGTGTTGAAAATGATGACCCAGGTACCGCTGGAGATGAGCGTGAAGGAATCGTGTCCGGCGGCACGGTAGCAGTAGAGAGAAGAATTGGAGTCATGCACGCCGTTGTGAACGGCGACTGAACGCGTCTCGCCCGACGGGGGCGTTATATCGACAGTACCGAGAACTGCTCCCGCCCGCGCAAAGGGCGGCATCTTTTCCCGCCAGCCGCGCTTGTCGACGAGCGATGAGAAATCATTCTTCAGTGGCGCCCACAGATGCGAGTGGCAGCCAAGATAGGAAAGCTCCGATACAGGCACCCCGGAGAAGCGCCAGCTCCAGAACTGGGGATATCCCAGAATGTGCCGGGCTTGCCCTAAGGCAGCCGGCGCGGCCCGCTCCAGCCAGAGCATGTGCCGGCCCATATTGAGGCCGAGCGGCAGGCGCGGCGAGTAGGTCTCGGAAAATTGCGGAAGAAGAGCGTCGATCTCCGGGGCCACGGAAGCAGGCACTTCCTGTTCGTAGTCGAGGATGGGATGCGTAAGCGATCCATCCGCAACGAGCGCGAAGGTGCATCCGTGACCGGAAAACATCACGCCTTCGATGCCATGCTCCGCCACGGCCTTTGTCAGCGCCGCGCGCATCCAAGCTTCAAGCCGTACATCGTCGAGAACGCGGATGCCGTTGTGCTCTCTCCATTCCGGAGCCTGCCTCTGCTCGGCCAATATTTCGCCTTCGGGAGAGAAAACGAACATCTTGGAATTCGTCTTGCCCAGGTCGAAGACTGCAAGCGGAGCGCCCATCATTCCTCCCCCGCCGTCTGGGCGATCATCAGCCGGATGCCGGCATTTTCAATCATCTGGGCATTCTTGTCAGAAATGCCTTCATCCGTCACCAGCGTGCTGATGCGCGAAAGCGGCAAGACGGCATGGCGCGGCTTGAGCGAGAACTTGCGGCTGTCGGCGAGAAGGACGATCTCGTCGGCACATTCGCTCAGTTCCCGGATGACCTTGACCAGAAGAGGGTGGGACTCCAAAGCGCCGTCGCTGCTGATGCCCTGAGTGCCCAGAAAGAACTTGGATGCGAAGAAGCTGGGCTGCGAGGGCGTGGCGGAATGGATGATGCCCGGCTCCCGGTGCAGCTCGCCCCCCGCGATGACAAGGTGGCACTTGCCGTGCTCGCCAAGATAGGAGGCCAGCGGCATGGAGTTCGTGTAAATCCTCAAGTTCCTCCGGGCCAACCGCACGCCCAGATAGTAACAGGTGGAGCCGGCATGGACGATGATGGAGTCGCCGTCGGTAACCAGCCTCTCGGCCACTTTCGCGATGGCCTGCTTGGCCTCGACGGCGATATCGCGGTTCTCGTTATAAGGGCGGGCGGAGGCACGCTCCGCGTAGGCATATCCGTCATTGGCCGAGATGCCGCCATAGACCTTACGAACGACGCCGATCTCATGCAGCTTGTCGATATCGCGGCGGACGGTCGCGGCCGAGACGCCGAGCAGCTTCTGGAGGTCGCGCACCGATGCGAACGGGCGCTCCTTCAGCAAGTCCCTTATGATCCTATGGCGATCAAGATCACTCACAGGACGTCTTCCTCCCCAGCATCTCTGCTCGTTTTGAGCGGATATAATCAGAAGCTCCGCCGTTTCGCAAGCAACTTTGCTCATCATTGACGAAACTCGTTCATCGTGTGATAGAACCATATCATCGATGCGGCGAATGCGGCCGCACCCATCCAGTGCCTTAGCGGAGGACGCGGTGACCCAGGCTTCAGCGCTACCGGCGCTCAGGGAACTTTCTGCCAAGCTCGGAAAGGACATCACGCGCACCCAGGGGGCGGGCGGCAACACGTCCGTCAAAGCCGAAGGCATCATGTGGGTGAAGGCATCTGGAACGTGGCTTGCCGAGGCCGAGGAACGGGAAATCTTCGTTCCCGTTGCGGTCGAACCGCTCGTGACTGCTCTGGAGGCGGGAGACGAGCGGGTGGACGCTGCGATCACGGATTTCGTGGTGGAAAGCCTCAACGAAAGCCGGCTGCGCCCCTCCATCGAGACGAGCGTGCACGCGGTCCTGCCGCAGGCTGTCGTCGCGCATTTCCACTGCGTAAACACTATCGCGCATGCGGTGCGCGCCGATGTCCATGCCGTGATTTCAGAGCGGATGAGGGCTCTTCCGCATCTCAAATGGCGCATCATCCCCTATCGCAGGCCTGGTGTGCCGCTTGCCCGTGAAATTGCGCGGGTGGCGAGCGAAAGGCCGGATGTCCTCATCCTCCGCAATCACGGCATCATCATCGCAGGGGAAACCGTGGAGGAGGTGACTGCTAAAATCGAGGCCGTCACGGCCGCGCTGAGAATCGAGCCGCGCAAGACGCCACCCCCGGACCTTGCTTATCTTTCTTCAATTGCTGGCTCTGAATATCGCCTCCCTGAGGACGAAGCCGCCCATGCGGTCGCGCTCGATCCCGATGCCTGCCGAATCGCCCGCGCGGGCTCTCTCTATCCCGATCACGTGATCTTCCTTGGAACCGAGCTGGGTGTGCTTGAAGAGGGAGAGACAGCAGCAGCCTTGCAGCAAAATGAAGAGGCAGCGGGCGGAACGCTTCTCAGGCTCGTTCTCGTTCCGGGCCGCGGCGTGCTGATGGCAAGCGGGCTTTCCTCGGGCGGGCTTGTCATGGCGCGCTGTCTTGCCGAGGTGGCGCTGCGGATCGATCCCGCAGCGCCGGTCGAATATCTCGGAAGCGAGCAGGAATACGAGCTGACCCATTGGGAAGCCGAGAAATACCGGCAGAAGCTCGACCGCGCGGAACGTTGATGATGCCGGTCAGGCCGCAAAAACTCGCCCTGGGCATCGATGTCGGCACGTCCGGAGTGCGGATAGCGGCGGTGGACAAGGAGGGCCAGACCAGAGCTTTGTCCACGCATGCCTTTGCTGCGGGTGAGGAGAGAAGCAGCCCCGCCGCCTGGTGGCGCGGCGTGGAGGCCTGCTTCAAAGCGCTGGCCGGGCAGATCGACCTGCGCGACGTTGGCGCTGTAGCCGTGGACGGGACGTCGGGAACGGTGCTGGCGCTGGATGAGTCGCTTTCGCCGCTTGGCCGCGCGCTGATGTATGACGAGGCGTGCCCCGATCCGAAGATCGTGGCTTCGCTCGATTCCGTCGCGCCGGAAAACAGCCCCGCGCGCGGCCTGTATTCCGCTCTGGCGCGGGCGGCATATCTCGCCCGTAAGCATGACGCTTTCCGCGTGGTGCACCAGGCGGACTGGATCGCGATGCAGCTGGGTGCACCGGTCACAAGCGACGAGAACAATGCCCTCAAAACAGGCTATGATCTCGACTCAAGAGAATGGCCGGCGTGGATTGCGGGACTTGACCTCGATCCGAAGGTTCTGCCTGAAGTGCTGCCTGCAGGCAGCGTGATCGGACCGGTTTGCGATAAGGCCGCGAGCCTCGGTCTTCCGCCTTCGGCGGTAATCGTCAGCGGCACGACGGATGGATGCGCGTCCTTCCTTGCCACGGGAGCGGGCGATGTGGGCGAGGGCGTTACGGCTCTCGGCTCCACGCTGGTTCTGAAGCTTCTTTCCGACCGCCGGATCGACGCACCTGCCTATGGCATCTACAGCCATCGCATCGCGGGCGTGTGGCTTGCCGGCGGCGCGTCGAACACGGGAGGCGCGGTCATTCGCCATTTCTTTACCGACGAGGATCTGCCGCAGCTTACTGCACGGCTAAACCCGGAACAGCCGACAAGGCTTGATTATTATCCGCTGCTCCGCCCCGGCGAGCGCTTTCCCGTCAACGATCCCGACCTGCAGCCCAAGCTGGAGCCGCGGCCTGCCGACGATGCCGTGTTCTTCCAGGCGCTGCTGGAAGGGATTGCAGCGGTGGAGGAGCAGGGCTACCGGCGGCTCAAGCAGCTGGGCGCTCCGGCATTGAAATCGGTCCGCAGCGTGGGCGGCGGCGCGGTGAATGCGGCATGGACGCGCATCCGCCAAAGGAAGCTCGGCGTTCCCTTTCTTCCCGCCGCTTCCACCGAGGCCGCGGTGGGCACCGCCCTGCTGGCGTGGAAAGCGGTTGCGAAATGACAGCGAATATGAATCCGCAGCTCGCGGACCTCATCGAGGCCTTCGATGTCTTCTTCCTCGACCAGTATGGCACCCTGCATGACGGTAGGATGCCATATCCCGGCGCGGTGGATGCGCTGCAGCGTATCCGATCCGCGGGCAGGCGGGTCGTCATCCTGTCGAACTCGGGCAAATCCGCCGCCGACAATGCCGCACGCTTCGTGCGGCTCGGCTTTCCCGAAACATCCTTCGACCATTTCGTGACATCCGGTGAAGTCGCCGTCGATCTCGTGCAGACGGGAAGGCTCGGCCTTTCGCTTTCACCGCGCACCCGCTGCTTCACCATATCCAGCGACACGGATACCAATCTGGCCGACAGGCTGGGGCTGACGGCGGCGGAGAAGGCGGAGGAGGCGGATCTGATCGTCATTTCCGGCAGTCAGGCAGATAAAGTGGGGATGGGAGCCTATGCGGATATGTTGCGCCACGCCGCGGCAGCCGGCGTACCGGCGATATGCACCAATCCCGATATCCAGATGCTGACGCCATCGGGACTTGCGCCGGCGGCAGGCAGCATTGCGAGGCTCTATGAATCCTTCGGCGGACGGGTTGCGTGGGTCGGCAAGCCGCACCCGGCCATGTATGACTATGCGTACCGGCTGTGCGGATCGCCGCCCAAGGAAAGAATCGTCGCCATCGGCGACAGCCTGGAGCATGACGTCGCGGGCGCCCATCGCTTCGGGATCGCTTCGGTGCTCGTGCGCTTGGGAGTCAGCGATAAGGTGAGCAGGGAGGCTCTTCAGGCTGCTGTGGATGAAGCGGGGCTGAAGCCGCTCGCCATCCTCGACCGGCTTTCATGAGATCGGGACCGCCTTAGGAAGGTCAGGCATCTTCCGGAATTTGAGGCACGTCGCGGATTTCCACGTCACTCGTCAGCGTATTGCCCACCGTGCAGATTCGGTGCGCCTCTTCGATCAGCTTGCTGCGCTCCTCATCGGAAAAGTCGCCTTCGATCACAAAGGCGCAATCGAAGCGGGCCACGCGTGAGGGTTGGTCCGGCGCCTTCTCGTGGCGCACGTCGACCTTCACCGAAACAAGCCTCTCCTGCCAGCCTAAGGTTCTTGCGGCAATCCGCACGCTGAGCACGAGGCATCCGGCAAGCGCGGCATCCATGAGTTCAAGCGGCGTCATGCCGCCTTCGCGCGCAACGCCCGCCAGATCGACGCTGGCTCCGGAGGATCGGGCGGTTGCATGTCCCTGCCCCTGTCCGGGCAGGAAGGCTTCGACCACATTGGACCTTTTGACGATATTGACCATCACCCGCTCGATCGCTGAATTGCTTGAATGGGGCGCAGATCCGCGCCGCCCGAAAGCGCAACATATGGAGCCGGAGCGGAAGCTGCAACGGGAGCGCGCCTGCGGCATGGCTGGGCGAAGCCGCTTGGGCCGCCACCCCCTAGAATAAATATCCAACAGACTGATGAAAAGCCCGCGTTACCTCGCGGAAAATTGGCCTCTTGCGGAACCAAATTGCCTCGCAGCCCGTAGCAGGAGCGGCTACATTCGCGCGCAAATATCCGGCGCTGGACATGTGGTGCCGGAGTTCAGGCATAAAGGAGAAGTGAGATGTCGCGAAGGCAGAGTTGGGCTGGCTGGGGTGCGGGTATCGCCACAGCCTTGATGCTGGTGCTCGGAGGAGCCGGCGCGCAGGCGCAGGACGCTGATCCGAGCGCCGTCATCCGCATCGGCTCGCTCTACGAGCCGCAGAATCTCGACAACACGGCCGGTGCCGGCCAGGGAATCACGGAGGCCTTCAACGGCAATGTCTATGAAGGCCTGTTCCAGCTCATGGACGACGGCTCGGTAGAGCCCAAGCTCGCAACCGACTATACGGTGAGCGATGACGGGCTGACCTACACCATCAAGCTTCAGCCGAACGTGACGTTCCACTCGGGCGATCCGCTGACCTCGGCCGATGTGAAGCACAGCATCGAGCGCGTGACGGCGGAGACCTCCAAGAGCTCACGCAAGAGCAGCCTGTCCACCATCGAGAGCATCGAGACCCCGGACGAGCAGACGGTGGTCATCCATCTCAAGGAGCGGTCGATCTCTCTGCCCTACAACCTCACTTATGTGTGGATCGTCAACGACGCCGCGGGTGACCTCACAACGAGCGCCGACGGCACCGGCCCCTACAAGCTCGATGCCTGGCGCCGCGGCTCCAGCATTAGCCTGGTGCCCTTCGAGAACTACTGGGGCGAAAAGCCGAAGAACGGTGGCGTGGTGTTCAACTACTTCACCGAGGCCACGGCGCTCAACAATGCCCTGCTGACCGGCGCGGTGGACATCATCACCAGCGTTCAGAGCCCGGATTCCCTTGCCCAGTTCAAGGACAATCCCGCATTTACCGTGTCGGAAGGCGCGTCTACGACCAAGGAAGTGCTGGCCTATAACGACCGCGTCGAACCCTTCAGCAACGTGAAGGTGCGCAAGGCGATCACCCGCGCGATCAACCGCGAGCAGCTGCTGAGGTCGATCTGGGGTGAATACGGGACGCTGATTGGCTCCTTCGTGCCGCCGACCGACCCTTGGTACATCGACCTCACCGGCGTTGATCCCTATGATCCGGAGAGCGCGAAGCAGCTTCTCTCCGAGGCGGGCTATGCCGATGGCTTCACCTTCACGCTGGATACGCCGAACTACGATCCGCATCCGATCGTCGCCCAGTTCGTGCAGAACGAGCTGGCCAAGGTCGGCATCAAGGTGAACATCAACATCATCACCGCCAACGAGTGGTACACGAAGATCTACCAGGCGCGCGATTTCGAGGCGACGCTGCAGGAGCATGTGAACCACCGCGACATCGTGTTTTACGGCAATCCCGATTTCTACTGGGGCTACAACAACCCTGAGGTCGTGGAGCTGATCGCGTCTGCGGAGGCGAGCGCTACCGAGGAAGAGCAGGTGGAAAAGCTGAAAGAGGCGAACCGCATCATCGCGGAGGAAGCCGCCAGCACCTGGCTTTATCTCTATCCGCAGATCGTGGTATCGAGCGCTTCGGTGAGCGGGTATCCGGTCAACGGGCTGAACTCGCAGTTCTTCGCATATGACATCGTGAAGCGCGCGCAGTAGCCGACGAAGGCGAGCCGCGGAAGGAGGGAGCTATCCTCGCTTACATTCTTCGGCGGCTCGCCATCCTGGTCTTCTCGCTGCTGGTCGCCTGCGTCGTTCTTTTCGTGCTTCTCAGGCTTCTGCCCGGCGATCCGGCGAATGCTCTCATCTCGGTCGGGGCCGACGAGGCGCAGATTGCCGCGGCGCGGCGGCAGGTGGGTTCGGACCTGCCGCTCGCCCAGCAGTTCCTTCATTTCATCACCAGCCTCGCCCGCTTCGATCTCGGCACATCCTTCGTAAGCCGCACTTCTGTTCTCGATGAGATCATGGCGCGGCTGGCCGTCACTGTTCCGCTCACGCTGCTCTCCTTTCTGCTTGCCATACTCATTGCCGCGCCGCTCGGCATCATCGCCGCCGTGAAGGCGAACCGCTGGTATGGGGCCGCCATCTCCGTCATCTCGCAGCTCGGCATCGCCATTCCCGTGTTCTGGGTCGGCATTCTTCTGGTTACGGTCTTCGCCGTGAACCTGCGGCTTTTCCCGTCGGGTGGATTCCCGCCGCAAGGGTGGAGCGCGCCGTTCGAAGCGCTGCGGGCGCTGTTCCTGCCGATCGTCACCATCGCCATCGTGATGTCCGCCTCGCTCTTGCGCTATGTGCGCTCGGCCACGCAGGACGTGCTCGGCAGCGACTATCTGAGAACCGCCCGCGCGATGGGCTCGGGTTTCGGCGAGGCACTTGTCCGTCATGGTATCCGCAATGGCGCGGTGCCGGTGGTGTCGATCCTCGGCATCGAGCTGGCCACCACACTTCTGGGCGCTGTGGTGGTCGAGCGCGTCTTCGCGCTGCCCGGCCTCGGCTCCATGCTGCTGCTCGCCATCGAGCAGCGCGACTACCCCAACATCCAGGGCGTGCTTTTCATCTCCACGCTGCTCGTGCTGCTGATCGGCTTCCTCGCGGACCTAGCCCAGCGGCTGATCGATCCGCGCCTGCGGGAACGCTCGGGGGACCGGCCATGACGGATCTTGTCGATCTTCAGGCGCCGGCACCGGCACGCCGCACACCACGGTCGCTCACGCTGAGCGTCGGCCTAGTGCTCGTGGGCCTGCATCTCTTTGTAGCTCTCCTTACACTGTTCTGGACGCCCTATGACCCGACCGCCATGACTGGCGGGCGTCTGGAGCCGCCGTCCTGGGCGCACTGGGCGGGCACGGATCGGCTGGGCCGCGACCTCTTCACCCAGATCATGATCGGCTCGCGCATCGCGCTGACGGTGGGCGCGGGCGCAGTGGCCATTGCGGCCGCGATCGGCGTCACACTCGGCGTGCTCGCCGCCTTCGCCACCCGAACGCTGGACGATGTACTAGCGGCGACCTTCGACATCCTGATCGCCTTCCCCACGCTGCTGCTTGCCATGCTCGTGGTGGCGGCGACGGACACGGCGAGCCTATTTTCCGCAATCCTCGCGCTCGGAATCGCCATCTCGGCCATCGTTGCGCGGCTCACCCGGATTCTCGCCAAGCGCGTGCTGGCGATGGACTACATCACCGCCGCCCGCACGGCCGGCTCCTCATGGCCCAGCATCGTCTTCCGTCATGTGCTGCCCAACATCTGGCCGACGCTGTCGGTGAACTTCGCGCTGCAGTTCGGCATTGCGATCATCGCGGAAGCATCGCTCTCCTATCTCGGTCTCGGCGCGCCTCCTCCCAACGCCTCGTGGGGCAGGCTCCTGCAGGAGGCGCAGGGCACGGTTTACACCGCGCCTTTCGGGGCCGTCGCTCCGGGCATCGCGCTCGTCTCGCTCGTCATCGGCATGAACCTTCTTGCCGACGGCCTTCGTGACGTTGGCGATCCGACGCGGAGGCGCAGCCGATGAGCCTGCTCAGGATCGAAAACCTTACCATCCGCACGGGCGGTCAGGCGCTGGTCAAGGACATGTCGCTCGTGATTGAACCCGGCGCGCGCGTGGGACTTATCGGCGAATCCGGCTCGGGCAAGTCGCTAACTGCGCTCGCCGCCATCGGCCTCTTGCCGCCGGGACTGAAGCCGGAAGGTTCCATCCTGCTCGATGGCGTTCAGGTCATCGGTGCGCCGGAGGAGAAGCTGAAGGCCCTGCGCGGCAGAACCGCTGCCTTCGTCTTCCAGGAGCCGCTGACCGCGCTCGACCCGCTCATGAAGATCGGCCGGCAGGTTGCCGAGCCCATCGCGCGGCGCCACCGGCGGGATGGCAGGTCTGCTGGCCGACAGGAGATCGTAGCCGAGGTGCGCCATTACCTGGAGCGCGTCGCCCTGCCAGACATAGACCGGATCATGAACGCTTATCCGTTCCAGATTTCCGGCGGACAGCGCCAGCGTGTGGCAATCGCCATGGCGCTCGCCTGCCGGCCGAAACTGCTCATCGCCGATGAGCCGACCACTGCCCTAGACGTCACCACGCAGGCGGAAATCCTGGAGCTTCTCTCCACCCTCGTGCGGGAGGAAGGCATGGCGCTGCTTTTCATCAGCCACGATCTTCCCGTGGTGGCGAAAGTGGCTGAAGAGGTGACGGTGCTGCGCCGCGGGCAGGTGGTGGAGCAGGGCCCGGTGCGCAGTGTGTTCGGCTCGCCGCAACATGAGTACACGAAGATGCTGGTGGATGCGGCGGCAGCCTTCGACCGCGCATTGGGGGCTCAGCAATGACGCTGATCTCCGTCGACTCCGTGGCCTTCGGCTACAGCCGCAAGGAGCCCGTTCTGCATGACGTCTCCTTCACTGTGAAGAAGGGCGTGAACCTCGGGCTCGTGGGCGAATCCGGTTCGGGCAAGTCCACCATCCTGAAGCTCCTGCTCGGCCTGGAGCGCCCCAGCAGTGGCGTCATCCGTTTTGAAGGCCAGCCCATGAACCTCAACGATAGGGAGTTCATGCGCCGCTACCGCCGCGCCGTGCAGGCGGTGTTCCAGGACCCCTATTCCTCGCTGGACCCGCGACAGAAGGTGGAGGCTATCATTGCCGAACCGCTGCGCGCGCTGAAGATCCCCGGCGATCACCGTGCGGCCATCGAGCAGGCGCTTGCCGATGTGGGCCTGCCGGTGGATGCTATCTCGCGCTATCCTCATGAGTTTTCCGGCGGCCAGCGCCAGCGCATCGCGCTCGCCCGTGCCATCGTCGCCCGGCCTCAGCTCGTTCTGGCGGACGAGGCGGTGAGCGCGCTCGACCTCTCCACCCGTATCCGCATCGTCGATCTGCTCAAGGATCTGTCGAAGGCGATCACGATCCTTCTCGTCTCGCACGATCTTGGCGTCGTCGCCGCCCTCTGCGAGGAGATCATCATTCTGGAGAAGGGCCGGATCGTGGAAGCAGGCCGCACGGAAGACATTCTGGCGCGCCCGCAGCATCCCTACACACGAAAGCTGCTTGCCAGTGTGCCGCGCATGCCCGCTTGAGACTATCGCGGCGAACTCGGCGATTGCCGCCGAGGCGGCGAAATCGAACTCGTTGATGGCCACGAACACGCCGACGTCCCGCGCCGATGCAAACGCATGATAGAGGAAGATGCCCTGCAGGCCGTCGGCCCGTCAGCCAATTTATTGCGGCGTTTTCTCCCATCGCCGTTCATCCCCATTGGCAGACCTCCTGCGGAGAGTGTATCAAGCGGCTGAAATGGGTGGCATGGTCAAAATGGAATTGATTGCGGCGGGATTTCTCGACACTTTGTGTCTCCGCCGACGATTCCTGAATCACGCGGGTAGCCTTAAAGCAACCACTTAGCCCCTGGGGCGCGCTGATCCGCCACCAGGGGTACGCTCTCGCACCTGCCGCCCGGCGGCACACTTTCCTGCATCAATGGTCAATCAGGCACCCCGCCGAGGCAGGCGGGCGCTTGGCGCACGAGGAAGAAATTGAAAATCGTCATACTGGGCAGCGGCGTCATCGGCGTGACAACGGCGTACTTCCTCGCAAAAGCCGGTCACGAAGTCGAGGTTGTGGACCGGCAGCTGGAGGCGGGGCTCGAAACCAGCTTCGCCAATGCAGGTCAGATTTCGCCCGGCTACTCTTCTCCTTGGGCAGGGCCCGGCATTCCCCTGAAAGCCGTCAAGTGGCTGCTCATGAAGCACGGTCCGCTGGTCATCCGGCCGAAGGCGGACCCTGCCATGTGGCGCTGGCTGCTCCAGATGCTGAGGAACTGCACGGCAGCCCGCTACGCCATCAACAAAGCGCGGATGGTGCCCATCGCCGAGTACAGCCGCGATTGCCTTCGTGCGCTCCGGGCGGAGACCGGCATCGAATACGAGAACAGGAGTCTGGGAACGCTGCAGCTTTTCCGCACCCAGCAGCAGCTCGACGGCATAGGCAAGGACATTGAGGTTCTGAAGCAGTTCGGCGTGGAGTATCAGGTCCTCGACAGGGCAGGTTGCCAAAGCGTCGAACCCGCCTTGTCGCGCGCCCAGGCGCCGATTGCGGGCGGCCTCCGTCTGCCGCAGGACGAGACCGGCAACTGCCGCATCTTCACGCAAAAACTCGCCGCAATGGCGGAGAGGCTGGGGGTGAACTTCACCTACGGCGTCGCGGTGAAGGAGATCGTTGCGGAAGGGGGCGCGGTGACGGGCGTCCGCACATCGGCGGGTCTGATCACGGCGGATGCCTATGTCGTGGCGCTTGGAAGCTATTCGCCGCTTCTGCTCCGCTCCCTGGGGATTCGGATTCCCGTCTATCCGGTGAAAGGCTATTCGCTTTCGGTGCCGATCAGTGACGCGGGCGGTGCTCCGGTGTCCACGGTCATGGACGAGACCTACAAGGTCGCGATTACGCGGCTTGGGGATTCGATCCGCGTCGGCGGGACGGCGGAGGTCGCCGGCTACGATCTCACGCTGAGGCAAAGCCGCCGCGCGACCTTGGAACACTCCCTTTCAGGGCTTTTCCCCTTCGGGGGCGATCCGGCGGCGGGGAGCTTCTGGTGCGGGCTGCGGCCGATGACGCCGGATGGTCCGCCCATCATCGGCCCCGCTCCTGTCCGGAAGCTTTATCTCAACACCGGTCACGGCACGCTCGGCTGGACAATGGCCTGCGGCTCCGGCCGTGCGCTCGCTGATCTCCTGAGCGGCCGAAAATCTGAAATCGATCTGTCGCCCCTGAGCGTAACTCGCTTTGCCTGAACTCCCGACCGCGCCCGCCCGGGCGGGTGCGACCACCACCACCAAGCAGTGAAAGGACTTCGATGACCGAATTAAGCCTCCTTGAGCAGGCCCTCGTCCGGCTGGACGAAGCGGCCAGGCACATCAGCGTCGACCCTGACGTGATCGAGAAGCTGAAATATGCGCGCGAGACCACCAAGGCGCGGCTGATGATCCGCATGGATGACGGCTCGCGCAAGTCGTTTGTCGCCTGGCGCTGCCGCTACGACGATACGCGCGGCCCGACCAAGGGCGGAATCCGCTTCCACCCGGACGCATCGGTTGACGAGGTGGAGACGCTGGCCTTCTGGATGACCTTCAAATGCGCCGTCATGAACCTGCCTTATGGCGGCGGCAAGGGGGCGGTGCAGGTCGATCCGCGGCAGCTTTCCAAGGCCGAGCTGGAACGGCTCTCCCGCGCCTACATACAGGCCTTCGCAGGCATTATCGGCCCGGACCGCGACATTCCCGCACCCGATGTCTACACGAACTCCATGATCATGGGCTGGATGGCCGATGAATATGCCCAGATCGTGGGGCAGGCGGTGCCGGCCGTCATCACCGGCAAGCCGATCGCGCTCGGGGGCTCGCTCGGCCGCGAGGATGCGACGGCGCGCGGCGGCTACTATCTCGTGCGGCATCTGGCGAAGAATTTCGGCCTGACGGGAACGCTGCGCGTGGCCATTCAGGGCTTCGGCAATGCCGGGCAGCACATCGCGCGGCTGCTTGCCGGCGACGGGCACAAGATTGTCGCCGTGTGCGATTCCTCGGGCGGGGTCTACGCGCCGGACGGCCTCAACGTCGAGGCTCTGCTGGCGGCCAAGGCGAAAGGCCTCTCGGTGACGAGCACCGCAGGCGAGGCGGGGCACCGCGCCATTGGAGCGGAAGAGCTTGTCGGTGTGGACTGTGATCTCCTCGTGCCGGCGGCGCTCGAAGACATGATCAACGAGCGCAACGCGGACGACATCAAGGCGCGCCTGATCCTGGAACTGGCGAACGGTCCTCTGACGCCGGAGGCGGATGCGCGGCTTGCCCGCAAGGGCGTGGCGGTTCTGCCCGACATATTGGCTAATGCCGGCGGTGTCACCGTTTCCTACTTCGAATGGGTGCAGAACAGGCAGGGCTTCTACTGGACCCTGGAAGAGGTCCATGCACGGCTCAAGACGATCATGGAGCGGGAAGGAGAAGCGATTTGGGGCATTGCCCGCGAAAAGGACATCACGCTGCGCACGGCAGCCTATGTGCACGCTCTGAAAAGGCTGGCCGAGGCGATCGAAGCGCACGGCACGCAGAACTACTTCACCAACTGAGCGCATCCCGTGATCCCTCGCGGATGCGCGGGGGATCACGGTGAAGGCTCTTATCGAGGCCGTACTTCAGTTGGCGGCTGCGAAGGCCTGCCTCACGCGCTCCCGCGTCAGCGGAATATCGTAAAGCCTCTTGCCGATCGCACTGCTTACGGCATTGCCGACTGCCGCCGCTGTCGGTCCCTGCGC